>ENA-ORIC01000073-ORIC01000073.1-human-gut-metagenome-genome-assembly--contig:-NODE-73-length-139397-cov-4.240059_pt1 | contig 139397 bp, 130 predicted proteins | sample MGYA00243023_ERZ508732 | MGnify/ENA primary metagenome ERZ508732 (study PRJEB26277, sample SAMN04329767) | human gut metagenome | biome: human-associated habitat | host: Homo sapiens | place: USA... | reverse complement strand
TACCCGAATGTTTACTTTAAGCGGAGTATATTCTTCTTTATCTTTCCGGTGTAAATGTCAAATTCTCAGCGGAGGCTGTGGGTTGTTGGGATATGTAACGGGAACTGAAGGAATTGTAATGAAACAGGATAAAATCCTGAAGATATTAAAAGGTGTCTATAACCGGGGGGATCCACCTCTTTCCATTCCGAACAGAGAAGTTAAGCCCCTGAGTGCCGATGGTACTGCCTTATGGTGGGAGAGTAGGTTGGCGCCGAATTATGAAAGCAGTCATGATTTATATTGTGACTGCTTTTTTTATCTTTATGAAAATAGCCCACGAGGACGGAGTTTCTGGCTATTTTAGAGTTAAGGCTCCAGTAGCTTGTATGTTCCAGCCGCTACGGCTGCTATATTTTCGAAAAAAATATTCCGGAAAATTTTGTCCGCTACTTCTTTCCAGGAGTGTTATAAATAGGACAAATGCTTATTACTCTTCAGACTAAATTCCGAATGAGAAGGGTTAAAACAAGGAGTGAACCAGGAGGTGATGGTTTTTGGGGAACTTGCAGGAGCATTTATTCAGCAGTTGCTCCTTATGTTGTTGGAACGCTTATTGAAATGGGCGAAATAGTTGTATCTGTTTCGGAGGTAATGGTTGGTGGAGTTGCATTGATTATGTCTGTACTTTGTGTGTCGGATACCGATCCGAGCCCCTCATGTACAAAAAAGTATACAGATTGTATGAGTACTGATAATAAATATTCAAAAGCTAATAGTAATGGGTGGGGTGATACTTTATGTGCTGCCTGTTTAAGGGCTTGTATTAATAATGGAGGTATTTGGAACTGTAATTAGAATGAATTATCATGAAAGGCTTTGAGATAAGTATTAATGATGCAGCTCCTATTTTAGCCGCATCTGACGATATTGTGACTATTATTATCAGTATAGGATATTCTAATGGAAACTATATGCATGTCGGAGGGATGGATTCTTCCCATTATTATCTTAAGTGGTTCGGGAAACAACCTAAAATAAGTGATAAGATGAAAGTACGGATTTGTGAGATCGATACAGTTTCTCCGTATTATGAAAGATTCCCTTCTGATCGGGAAGAAATGAGAAAAGAATATGACGAACTTAAAAAGCAATTGGAAGAGGAGGGAAAATTATGATCGGATTGATTGTAAAATATATGGATAAAATATATAAAGTGGGGACTCCTGGCGAAGGAGTAACTCTGTCTTCTTGCATCGTACGGAAAGAATTTATTCTTGAAGCTGGAGGAATGCAGCATGGTTTCGTGGGTATATTTCGAAATCTGAGGGAAGGGATCGAATTTGAGGTGGAAGTGGCTGAATTTGATAAAGCTTCCGAGCCTCTTTCTGAAACGAATCAACCGATAATAGATCCGGATTATCCTCATGAAGAAGATCCGGATTGGAAACTAAAACATTTCCGGAAATTAGAAAAGATTCTGAAAGAAGAAGGATTGCTTGATTAAAGCAGAAGCCTAAGCTGATTAAATGGGCCATTTTTGTAAATGGCTCATGAGCTTTAGGAGAGCGGATCTTAAGACGGAGATACCTCATTGTATGATTTAAATTCTCAGAAGGGTATCTCCTTTGAGCTATTTATTCTAGTCCGGTTTTTTGCTGCTTTATCGGTTATAAAAGAGTAGAGATGATCGGGTTTACCCCTGATTATTGATTTGTTCGAGTTTTTCTTTATCTATGATTTTGATTTTTTTGCCGTTCAGTCCGACAATACCTTCTGTGGCAAAATTAGAAAGGGTACGGATAGCATTGGCCGTGGTCATGTTGGACAAGTTGGCCAGATCTTCCCGGGTGAGACAAATTTTTAACGTACAGCCATCGGCTTCGTAGCCATAAGTTTCCTTTAATACCAGCAAAGCTTCAGCCAGACGTCCCCGGATATGTTTTTGGGTGAGGGTTACTGTACGACGATGCGAAAAACCGAGGTCGGTTGCCAGTGCGCGGATAATACTCATGGCCAGGTCGGGTGTCGTTCGGACGATGTCTAAGATCAATTCGGTTTTAATCCGGCAAACGATAGAATCTTCAAGAGCTTCAGCCGAAGCAATGTGTATTTCTTCGGCGAAGAAAGCTCTGTAACCGATAAAACCGATCGGCTTGGCCATACGAACAATTTGTTGGCGTCCTCCGATGCCCTCTTTATAAATTTTAGCTTTCCCCGTCAAAAGACAATGTAAGCCTGTCGGCATGTCTCCTTCCTGATAAATCAGGTCTCCTTTTTTATAGGAAATGCAGACTGTTGTTTCGATAATTTTTTGTTTTGCCGCATACCCTAGTTCTGAGAGTAAGGAATGAGGACTTTCGATACAGATTTGGCATAAACTGTCGTGTAAATCGCTATCAGTGATGATGGTCATAATTAAAAAGGATATTTTCTACCGTATCCGAAAGCTTTTTTAGAGATTTTGATGATCGGGGGACATTGAGCTCGTTTGTATTCATTTCGTTTTACCATTTGAATGACTTTTTCGACAGTAGCTTTCGGGTAACCTGCCTTTATAATCATTTCCGGTGAATGGTTTTCCTCCAGGTATAGTTTTAAGATACCGTCCAATTCGTTGTAGTCCGGTAAAGAGTCCTGATCTTTTTGATTCGGCCGTAATTCGGCTGATGGTGCTTTTTGTATAGTATTTTCCGGAATGATGATCTGATTCCGGTTGATATATCGGGCTAACGCATAGATATCGGTTTTAAAAACGTCTCCGATTGTACCCAGTGAACCGCAGAGATCGCCGTAAAGCGTGCCGTATCCGACAGCTGCTTCACTTTTATTGGAAGTATTCAGGGGAATATAACCGTATTTGTTAGACATGGCCATAACCAACATTCCCCGGGTACGAGCCTGAAGATTTTCTTCTGCTACATTGAAGGGCTGGTCTTTGAATAAAGGATGTAAGGCTTCCAGATATTGTTCGTAGATTGCTTTAATGGCAATGGTTTCATGGGGCATTCCGATATTTTCTGCCAGCGCTAATGCGTCTTGAACCGAATGTTCGGTGGAATAACATGAAGGCATTAAAAGTCCCATAACATTTTGTGCTCCTAAAGCTTCGGCAGCCAAAGCAGCGACTACGGCGGAATCGATACCTCCCGATAAGCCTAAGATAGCTTTTTGAAAACCGTTCTTTTCAAAGTAATCCCGGATACCGAAGACCAATGCTTTATGGAGCAGAGCGATCCGGTCTTGAGAAACAGGTGATTGAAGTGTAGGGGTACCTAATTTATTGGTATCGATAAGCTGAAAGTCTTCTGCAAATTCGTTCAATTGGCAAGCTTTCTTCCCTTTGTAGTTATAAACCATTGAATTACCGTCGAACAGTACAGAAGTATAACTTCCTACATGATTGACAGCGATCAGGTTTTTATTGTATTTTTGAGCCAAAGTGGCCAGTACTTTCCGCTTTTCCCGGCTACTATCGACAGTAAAAGGAGTCATACCGATAAAGATGACAAAGCTATCTGTTTTGTCGATGTATTCCGATTCGTATTCGTCGAATAAAATCCGTATATTTTGATTTTTATACCGGATCGGCGTATTATCTTCTCCTGCGATAAAATAACGGCTTTCACTGAAAATATCATAATCACTCAGGATGTTTTTATGAACACCGTCTACCACTTCCCCATGCTGAATAAAATAGGCTGAGTTGTACATAATACCATTTTCGCTATCCAAGTTCGGTGCTCCTACAATAGCTGCAATTTGAGTACATGTGGCTGCGATTTTTTCTACGGCCATACGACAGGCATTTACAAATTCCTCTCTCTCCAGTAAATCCTGGGGCAATGCGCCGGAAACAGCCAGTTCCGGGAATAGGATCAGTTCTGCTTTTTGATTTTGAGCCTTTTGGATCGCAGAAATGATTTTTTCGCTATTTCCTTGAATATCTCCGGCTTTATAATTTAATTGTGGTATAGCAATGATCATAATTTAGTGTATTACAGGTTAAAAAGTCGTTCTGAGTCTCAGAGATTCTTACCGACTTTAAGCAACTATCGTATTACCTTTTTATCTTTTCGTTTATCTTTGCCGTAAAATTACGATTTTTAGTATCAAAATAATTAAAAATGGCCTTGAAGTTTCTTTTAATTCTAATAATTCTTGGTTTTTGGTTTTCCGGCTGTAAGAGAAATCCGGCTCCGGAAGTTAGGAATTTATTGAAAGATACGAAGATCGGAGATTTATTTCGTTTAGATACAGCGATACCCGATTGGGGTGCACTGTATGAAAGGTAGAAAGTAAAAATAGAAAAAGGGTGATGGAAAAAAAAGAGATTAGAAAACAGATTCGGGAGATAAAAAAGCAGTATACGCTAGAGGATAAGAAAAGAATGTCCGCTTCGGTTTGGCAACAGGTGGAGCATAATGAGGTATTTCAACGGGCCCGGGTAGTGTTGGCTTATTGGTCGATGGACGACGAAGTGTTTACGCATGACTTTGTTTGTAAATGGGCAGAAGAAAAGACCATTTTATTACCTTGTGTAAAGGGGGATGAATTGGAAATCCGTTATTTCGACGGCCGCGAAAAATTGTGTCCCGGAGAAGGGTATGCTATTCCGGAGCCTGTCGGCCGGCTTTTTACCGATTTGAATAAAATCGATGTCATTTTGGTGCCGGGCGTCGCTTTTGACCGGACTTTGAATCGTTTAGGCCGGGGGAAAGGCTTTTATGATAAGATTTTGTCACAGACGAAGGCTTGTAAAATAGGGATTTGTTTTGATTTTCAGTTGTTAGACCGGATTCCGACCGAAGTGCACGATGTCAGGATGACTCAGGTGATCAGTAGTCGGTAAGACTATAATAAATAAAGCGGAGCAAGAGCCCCGCTTTATTTTTTCATGCTGTTATAATATTTAAGCCTGTTTGATAGCTTCAACCGGGCAAACACCAGCACAAGTACCACAATCTGTACATGCATTAGGGTCAATTTCATAATGATCAGCACCCATGGAAATTGCTCCTACCGGGCATTCTCCTTCACATGTGCCGCATGAAATACAGTCATCAGATATTACGTAAGCCATTTCTTTATTTGTTTAATTGATTAATAATGGGCAAAAGTATAATCATTATTTGAAAGAAAAAAGTTTTTATTTGTTTTTTATATTTTCAAATCCGTTAGAGACCTCATATTTAAATTTATTTCCTATCTTTGCCCCCTGATTTTACGGGGAATAATTGAAATCGTGTAATGGGGAGACAGACTGGCTTATACCCCCGGAGTTGAAATCTGTTTCTGAGTAGCACAAAAAAAGATTTATTATGCAAGTGTTTGAATTACAGGGAGAATTGAGAACTGATCTGGGTAAAAAAGCGACTAATCTGCTGAGAGCTGAAGGGAAAGTACCTTGTGTTCTTTATGGTGGTAAAGAAAATGTACATTTTTCAGTGGTTGAAAAAGATTTGCAAAAATTGCTTTACACTCCGGTTGTATACATCGTAAAAGTAAATGTAGCAGGACAGAGCTACGAAGCTGTTATGCGTGAAATCCAGTTCCATCCCGTAAGCGACCGTGTATTGCACATGGATTTCTATCAGATCTCCGAAGATAAACCAGTGATAATGGAAGTGCCTGTTAAATTACAGGGATTTGCTGAAGGTGTACAGGCTGGTGGTAAACTTTCTTTGGTAGTTAGAAAATTGAAAGTGAAAGCTATTCCTGCTAATCTGCCGGGAGAAATTGTATTGGATGTAACGAATCTGGGCTTAGGAAAATCTATTAAAGTGAAAGACCTGTCTTTTGAAAACTTTGAGATTGTAAATGCGAAAGAGGTTGTTGTTGCACAAATTAAACTGACTCGTGCTGCCCGTGCTGCTGCTCAGGAAGGAAAATAACAGATAAATTATGAAGTATCTTATTGTTGGGTTAGGAAATATCGGCCCGGAATATCAGGATACGCGACATAATATCGGATTTAATGTATTGGACGCTTTTGCTAAAGCGTCCAATGCTGTTTTTGAAGATATGCGTTATGGGGCTGTTTGCGAAATGAAATTGAAAGGTCGGACCCTGGTCTTGCTGAAACCCAATACATACATGAACCTGAGTGGTAAAGCTGTCAGTTATTGGATGCAAAAAGAAAAGATCGCTCTGGCAGATTTGTTGGTTATTGTCGACGACCTGGCCTTACCTTTCGGGAAGATGCGTTTAAGAGCACAAGGAAGTGACGGAGGACATAACGGCTTGAAAAATATCAATGCCTTATTAGGCACCTCTGCTTATGCCCGTTTGAGATTCGGTATCGGTAATGATTTCCTGAAAGGACAGCAGATCGATTATGTGCTGGGAACATGGCAGGGCGAAGAAGCTGAGAAATTACCGGCTTTGTTGGAACGGGGTGGAGAAATTATTACTAGTTTTGTATTACAAGGTATTATAAGGACAATGAATACTTTTAATACAGACAGAAAGTAAAAAATTAAAGGGGAAAGGCTTAATTAGTGAAATCGTGGAGGAGAAAGTAAGAATAGATAAATGGCTTTGGGCAGTCCGGATATTTAAAACTCGTTCTCTGGCTGCTGAAGAATGTGGCAAAGGACATGTTACCATCGGAGATGTACATGTCAAGGCTTCCCGTGAACTGAAGGGAGGCGAGATTGTGAAAGTAAGGATTCCGCCTATTGAACGGCATTATCGGGTGAAGGCACTTACGGCGAAGCGGATGTCGGCACAATTGGCGGTTGATTTTGTGGAAGAGGTGACTCCACCTGAAAATTTGGCTTTGTTGAATGCGGTAAAAGTTTATGGCTTTGAATCGCGTCCCCGGGGGGTAGGGCGTCCCACGAAACGTGATCGCCGGATGATCGATAAAATGAAAGAAGGAGATGATTACGACTTGTAACCTATAAATTAAAACCAGATCGTATTGTGTTAATAGCCAGAGAGAAAAAAAAGAATAATATTGCCGAATATATTTTGTATATGTGGCAGCTTGAAGATATGCTCCGGGCTTTGAAGCTGGATATGGAGCAGGTGGATCGTTATCTGGTGGCCGGTTTCCAGGCGGATGAACGGACTTCGAAGGAAATTCATGATAGGTATGATAACCTGATCGCTAATATGCAAAAAGAAAAAGTGGAAGAGAAAGGGCATATTCAGGCCCTGAAAAATACAGTGGATGAACTGACCGAATTACACTTTTTCTTGTTGCACCAGGCTCATGACGGGAGATATCGGCAATTGGTGACCCAGGCGGCCGGAAATTTGGTGGAGTTTCGTAGGAAAGCCGGTGTGGACGATACGGTCTCGGATGTGGAATTGGCTTTAAACGGTTTGTATGGACAGCTGATGCTGAAATTACAAAAACGGGAGATTCATCCGGAAACGGTAGCGGCTATGGAATCGTTCAGTAAAATGATCGCTTATCTGGCTGCCCGTTACAAACAAATGGAAGAAGAAGCTGAAAATTCAAAATTTTAATCTGATAGAATATGAAAGTGCTAATTGCAGTGTTGTGCCTGTTGGTTGCGGGAATTCAATCGAAAGCCGAAACCAGTGAGAAAAAATATGAAAAAACTTATCCTAAAGCCGGAATCGAAGAGTTGGTGTTGTCCAACCAATATGGAAAAATGGAAATTGTTCAGGTGGATGGAGATGAGATCAAAGTAGCTGTAGCTATGAAGGTGACTGCTAAATCGGGGGTGAAAGCGGATGAAACACTCGAATTGATTCAGATAGTAGAAACGATTACCGGGCAATATCTCAATTTTAAGACCGAATTCGGGAAAGACATGGGATTGAAGCAATTTCTGACCAACACGACATTAAATGTCGACTATAAAGTATCTGTTCCGAAAGGAATCAAGTTGAGATTGATCAGTACAAACGGCAATGTATACCTGACTAATTTTTCAGGTGAGGTAAATGCGGATATTCGTGTCGGGGATTTTAAAGCGACTGCTTTGAGCGGAGGAGAATTGTACATCAAGCAAGAGAAAGGAATTTTCAATGTAGAAGAGGTGGCTTTGATGAAAGGAGAGTTTCGGAATTGTACCATTCGGATTGCTTCCGGTGATGATGTTCGGTTAGAAACCAATGCTTGTGACGGAGAGTTGGAATCGATGGGTAAGCTGAACTTGCGCTCTTCCGGCGGGACAATGAGAATCGGGGATGTAGAAGAATTGACCGGTAGCTCGTCTTTTACCAAATATGAGGTACAGGATTTGGGTAGTTATATGGATATGGATATGAAAATGGGGGAAATGAATATACGCAATATACAACTGTTGTTTTCCGAGATCCGTTTGAAAGGTTCTTTTACTAAAGTCGGGCTGACTTTTGAAAAAGATGCCGGTTATCATTTGGAAATCAAGCATAACAAATCGTTGAAAATGGGGTTGCCGGATGGAATGGAATTGGAACAAAAGTCTGCATCTGAAAGGAATATGACCGTCAGCTCGAAATTCGTAGGCAATCCGAAATATACCGGAGAGGTTTTACTGGAACTTTCCAATGGTAGTCTGTATATTCAATAAGGAAAAGTGCGGGTTATTCTCCGTTGATTTGCAAATAATATCCTTTATTGTAGAGGCTGACGATGTGCAGGGCAGGGTCGGCAGTGAGCAGTTTCCGCAATTGAGAGATATAGTTTTGTAGTAAAGTGATTTTGCTTTTGCTGTCGTTGTGCCAGAGTTGCCGGCAGATATCGGTGGCTGCACGGCATTGCCGGGGCGGACGGCATAAGAGTACCAGCACTTCTCCTAATGCGCCGGTCAGGGGAATGATGTTGGGACCGATACGCAGCGTAAAACTGTCGGTGCGGAATGTGGTGAGCTCCGAGAGCCGGAGGACGGTTTCTCCGGCGGAATCATTCGTTTTGCCGGAGGCATGGCGTTGCCATACGGCAGCGATGCGGGCACAGATTTCTTCGATATCGGCTTCTTTCCGGATAAAGTCGGCGGTGCCGCTTTTCAGCGACGGGACGCAATATTCGTTGTACGAACTCAGGATGAGCACCGGAATTTCCGCATCCACCTGCCGGATACGCTCGAATACTTCCAAGCCGTTGAGTCCGGGCATCCGGAAGTCCAGCAGTACCAGATCGGGAGAAATACGTTCGAAAGTCTCCCAGGCTTCGTCGCCGCTGTATGTCGTCACCACCTCATAACCTTCTTCTTCCAGAATTTCGGTCATTTCCTTTGCGGTGAGGCGGTTGTCTTCGGCATAAAGTAGTTTCGGTTTGCAGTCCATAGTAATGAGTTTGACGAGGGGAAATTAGAAATTTTAATTGAATATACCAACTTTTCATTCCCATTCGATCGTTTTGAATTTTTCGAGCAGCAGATTGATCTGCCCTAATAACTCCCTGTAAATTCCGATATTCCGGTCGAGGGTTTCACCGAGTATCTCCGGATCGGCGGTTTGCGGATACCGGATGTCCCGGAGCCGGGGTTGCAGGCTGCGGATAAAAAGCTGCACCTCTTCGCGCTGGAAGCGTATGAAAGCTTGCTGGCGCCGGGCCATGTCCGTGGCGATCCGGTTGAACCGGATGGTCACCGACAGTCCCGCTAAGGCCAGGAAGAGCCCGAATCCGTAACGGCTGAACAACCGCAGCCAGGGATAAGCAAGCTGTACTTCTAACCGGTGGCCTTCGACATAACCGAGCGGTAGCGAACACTCTACCGGGAGAAATAATGCCTGTTGCTCTGTCCCGGCTCGCTCGATCGTCCGGCCCGCAGCATCGATGCGCCGGAATATTACCGGCAGTCGGTTGGCGGAATACTTTCGGTAAGCGGGGAGAATACTGTCTACACGCCAGGCCGTATCACGTAGATCATAATATAAACCTCTGTATATGTGAGATTGGTTGATATGAGTGCCCATGGCCAAGGTTGTGTCCTGGCCGTTGTGCGTCACCGTAATGGTTTTGGCTTCGAAGTCATTGCAGAAACAGTTGGTGTCTTCCCGCCATTTAAAAGAACTCGTATTGTTTTTAAAGATGGCTTCGTCGAGGTTCGGGAGTTCTTCGTTGACGAAGGCTCTCCGGTCGGCGATATATAGGTTGCCTGTCCAGAATAGTGCGGCAAACATTATGGCGACGATGAAACAGGAGTAGAACCGGGGGGATAGGTGAATCTTCCGGGAGCGGTGTTTTTGGCCGGGAGTGAATGTCAGTATAAAACGGCTGCCGTGTCCCGGCCGGCTGTCGAGGCGGAGCCGTGCTCCTATCCGGCGGGCGGTATTCCGGATATAAGCCAGCCCTATCCCGTGGTTGTCGCCTGTCGGAACGGAACGGAAGCCGGGACGGAAAATCCGGCGGTGCAGGCGGCGGGGAATACCGGTGCCGTTGTCCTCGACCGTGAGGCGCAGTCGTCCCCGGCGGTCGGCATCACAGATGACGGTGACGTTTGCTTCGGGTCCGGCATGGCGGAGGGCATTATCGATCAGGTTGCCGATAATGTGCGATAAGTGAAAGGAATCGCCCTGCACGATCGGCGTGTCGAGCCGGTAGTCGACAGCGATACGCGAGGCATCGCCCCTGCCTCCGTAGCGGGCGGCCACTTCTTCGAGCATGCTCCGGAGATCGAATCCGGCCGTTTCTGGGTTCGTCCCCCAGTAGCCGGCCGAGCGGTCGATAAGTTGCGTCATTTCGTCGGTGATGGCTACAAGCAGGTGACGGCATACATTCAGTTTTTCGTGTATTTTTTCTGCCGGCCATTCGCCGACATGTTGCAGCAGGTGTTGTTCGATATGGCAGCTGGTACAAAACGGGGTTTTCAGGTCGTGAATAAAAATAAGTTGTTTTTCCGTCAGGAGGTGATTGCGTTGCCGTCTCTTTTCCCGCCGGAGAATGAGCAGGCCGAAAGACAGGGCAAATAGAAACGGGACAATGGAAAGCAACAGACCGTAACGTTGTCGCAGCCAAAAGCGGTTGAAGGGAAAATCGAACCAGGCCGTGAGTGTATCGGGTTCGAGATTGCCTAATTGGAATTGCGCGAAGTCCGGTTGCCGATACGGTTTCCGGCAGTCCGCCGGATAACGGTCGATGATTTTTCCCGTTGTATCCTGCCGGATAAAAACGGGGTTCAGGTCCTCCCAAGGGCAGAAATGCCGGAACCAGGCGGCAAGGCTGTCGATATTCCAGCTTTCCCGATTGAAATCGTAAAGTTTACGCCTGTAAAAAACAAGAAATAGTTGGCTATTCGTATCTATGTGAAAATATTTCCCTTTATAGGTATATGTCATGATCAGGCGCCCCTTCATACTAAAATCGTCAAGTCCGTTTGTCTCTTGTATGGGGCAGGTATATATTTCTTCTTTTATGGCATCTTCTATAAATTTTCCCGTAACATATCGGAAATCTCTTCTTTCCGCATGGTAAAGAGAATACAACCATCCTGCTTCCAGAAGCAATAATAGGATGATCATCAGATGGATATATCCGGATATGGAAAGGTGGCTTTTTTTCATTCGGTTAAAAATAGATTACTTTGAAACAATATCCAATTTTTTTCATGCCGGAAAAACGGAAAATTTTAAGAACAATTTGAGAACATTGGCTATTGGGCGGACCGGAAAAATATCATAAACTTATCCCAAATTTTCAAGTGCTAAGATTAGATATCGGAATGAATACGACTTTTTTGAAAAACGGACGGATGGTCCTCGGTATTTTGTTTGTTTTGGGATGTTGTGCCTGTTCGGACGAAAGTGTGCCGGCCGGGAAGGTTACGGAAGAATCGGTATACGACCGTATGGGGCGGTTGCATAATGAAGGATTGGATTATGTTTTGGAGCGGATTTCAGAGGAGGCTCCGTTTACCCGTAGCGGGACACGGGAACTTCCGCCGGCAGAAGAAATCCGGGATATGTGCGACGATTTTGCCCGTATGTGCGGATATGTCTGTCCGGCCCGGACAAGGGCCGGCAGTGAAGTGTCCGATGATTTTTCTTTTCTCTCCGTTGCGCAGCAGGAATGGGTAGGGCGTTTGAAAGCGGAGGTGCGACGGGTGACGCCTGAGCGGACGGAAGATTTTGCTATAGCCGTCGGACGGCTGGAACGACAGGTGGAACAGGACGGGCGCCTTGCCGCTTCCGAACGGGAAATCGTGCGCTATGCCATGGCCGTATGCCGTTATTCCGCGGTCTATTGGGCGGAAAACTATGAACGTTGGATGACGGAATTGTTCGGGGTGGGTAAGTTGCCTTTGAATCGTATGCGGACAAGGGGGGAAGAAACGCCTGTATCGAAGGAATGGTGGGAAAACTATAAAACCGTTGTTTGGAGCGATGGTATGAGTGCGGTTCAACGAGGGGAAAAATATTATCTCCAGGGAGCTATTGCCGGGTCTGTTGGGGAGGTTTTACAGGGTAATCAGTAGTATCTGCCTGTGCGGGATTTTTAATAAACCTTTAAAAAGTGAATCTATGAAAGTAAAAATCGTTCAACGGAAAAATCCGCAGAAACCCGATGAACCGGGTAAATTCTACGGTCAGCCGGTGCTCGACGGAGTGGTCGGGATGGATATGATCTGTCGTCAGATTGCGGGGCGTTCGTCGCTTACGGCCGGGGATGTAAAAAATGTGTTGACTAACTTTCTGGACGAGTTGCCTACTTATATGCTGATGAACCGCTCGGTGCAGTTGGAAGATTTCGGCATATTGCGGATCTCCTTCGGCAGCGAGGGGGTGGACCGGGCAGAGGATTTCTCGTCTTCTTTGATTCGTGGTGTAAAAATTGTTTTTACGCCGAGTGCAAAGATGAAGGAGCGGGTGAAATCGGAGATTACTTTCGAAGTGATCAACAGACCGGCGCCTTCGTCGTCTTCGGATACTCCCGGGGAGTCTGATTGATTGAGGGGAAGATGGCAGGTACTGCTATGAAAATCAGGTGGGTGTTGCGGCATAATCCGCAGAACCGTTTGTTGCCACCGAAATATTATGCTGCGCCGGTTTTTGCCGGTCGGCGGGATGCCGGGGAGATGATCCGGCAGATCGCCGGCCGGTCGGTTCTCTCGGCTGGAGACATTGTGGATGCGTTTGCGAATGCCGGAGAAGTGGCTGCCAACTGGCTGGCGGCCGGTTGTTCGGTGGAATTGCCGGAAATCGGCAGTTTGCTCCTGGAATTTTCGAGCGAGGGTTTTGACGATCCTGCCGATTTCCGTCCTGAGTCCCTGCGGGGGGTACGGCTTCGTTTCTATCCTTCCCGGCAATTGATGAAAGCGATAAAATCGCAATTGAACATATCTTTACCGGAATAGGGCCGGTTGTTTTCGGATTTTCTCCCGTATGTTTCGGTGAAAATATACGGGAGAAATTTCGGTTTGGTAGTACGAAATTGAAAAAACAAGCGCTTGTTTTCAGGAAAAGATACGGACGGATTTTTTGAAAGATACGGATGAATTTCGGAAAAGAAATAAAGAGGGCCATAAGAACGGCAGAGGGCCGGAGAAGAATCTTTTTCCGGTTTTTCCTGTTGATCGTTCTGGGAAATGTATTTTATTTTCCGGAGGGGTATGCCGACCGTTTTTTTACGCCGGGAATGCTTTGGACAGGGATTGCGGTGGGCGTGTCGGGGATGTTGTTTCCGTTCGTGGTGTCCGGACGTGTTGGTTTACCGGGACTGGCGTGTGTGGCTGTCGGGATACTGGCGGTGGTGGGCGGAAAGTCGGCCGGTGGCTTTTTTGCGTGGCAGACTGCGGCGTGGGGAGGGGCTATGTGGCTTTTATTCGTGATGACGGGATATTTTTCCGCCTGGGGGAAACCGGCCGACTGGTATGGGGGATTGTCGTTCGTGGGCGCGGTGGAAGCGTTTGCCGGAATCGGGCAATATGCCGGGATATGGCCGGTGTATAGTGCTTCTTTCCCGGTGACGGGGACATTCGACAATCCGGCAGGACTGGCGGCTTGTCTGGCAATCTGTTTCCCGGCGGCGCTTTATTTTATGGCTTCACGTCCTGTCGGTGCGAAAGTGTGGGGCGGATTATCGGCATTATCGATGGGGGCTGCGGTGGTTTTATCGGGTTCGCGCAACGGGATGGTGGCAGTGGGATGTCTGGCTGCGACTTCTGTTTACCGTTTCTTTTTGGGCGGTCGCTGGCCGGCTTGGAGGGTAAGGGCGGCGTTTGTTTCAGTGGGGGAGGTAATGCTCGTCGGCCTGTATTGCTGGAAGAAAGATTCGGCGGACGGTCGTCTGTTGGTATGGAATTGTTCGTTGGAGATGCTGGCCGATGCTCCCCTGACGGGACATGGACCGGATGCTTTTCAGGCAGAATATATGGATTATCAGGCCGGCTGGCTGGCGGAGCATCCGGAGGAAAAATGGGAACGGTTGGCCGGTAATGTCAGGCATCCTTTTAATGAGTATCTGCGGATTGCTGCCGAATACGGAGTGGCGGGACTGCTACTGGTTGCCGGGGTGATATGGCTGTTGTGGCGATGGTATCGTCGTTGCCGTCCGGAGGACCGTCCGTTGTACCGGAGTATCGGAGGGGCGGGGATTTGCGGTTTGTTTTCCTATCCGCTGAATTATCCGGCGGTATGCGTACTTTTGGTGTTGCTGCTGGGGGTGATTGTGCGTGGACGTCCCGTTTGCTTTTATGGAGGCCGGTGGTTTAAAACCGGAATAGGGGCTTTGGCCGTAGCGGTGTTGGCGGTTACTTTATATTGGAACCGGGCGGAACGTGAATGGCACCGCATTTCCTGTTTGTCTTTAAACGGCCGGACGGAGGAGGTGTTGACCGATTATGCCCGTTTATATCCTTTTATGCGCGAAAATCCCTTATTCCTTTACAATTACGGGGCGGAGCTGCATGTGGCGGGATTGTGGACGGCAAGCCTGAGTATATTGACAGAATGTGTCCGGGGCCTGAACGATATGGATGTACAGATGTTGCTGGCCGATAATTATAGCCGTTTGGGTGAATACGACCGGGCGGAACGGCATTACCGCCGTGCTGCCCGGATGTGTCCCAACCGTTTTATGCCGCTTTACCGTTTGGTGAAACTTTACGGGCAAACGGGGCGTGATGCCGAAGCCCGTCAGTTGGCCGGAGAGATTATCGTAAAGCCGGTGAAAGTGCCGTCGTTCCGGGTGGACCGGATGAAACGCGAAATGGAAAAGTATTTGCGAAAACCCTGACCTTCAAATCTTGTGCCATTCATGGATGTCGATATGCTCAAAATGTTCATGACGGATTGGGTGATTTTGAGAACAATTTGAGAACATTGGCCACTGTCCGTTTGATTGCTTATGTATAGTTTTGTCGAACTGGTAATTTGAAAAATCATTTAATATTTTAAGGTATGAAAAAGAGGATGTCGTTGTATACCTGGATGATCGTGGGAAATTTCATATTTCCTTTTATGAATGTTTTGTTTCCTTATCTTTATTGGAGGCAGAATCGGCAAACGGAAGATACAGCCTTTACGAAAGAGGCTTGTAATTTGTTGAATTTTCAAATATTGTTTTCTTTTATTATGATAGGGGTATTCGTATTTGGATGGTATCAGGCAATTGTGGGTTGGAGTATGGATGAGGCAGCTTCTTTCGGTTTTATGAAATGGGGATTGGTGGTTATGACGATGGTAAATATTATTTATCCGTTGGTAGTTATGCTTATTACTTCAGTCGGAAAGAAGACGTTTCGGGCCTGGCCGCCGACAATACCGTTTTTCCGGGCTTGAACAAGTGATGTATATTTCCGTTTAATGGAATCAGATGGTCATTGTGCTTTTACTTGTGTTAAGGAAAGAAAGAATCGTGGGAAAGTAAATTGATTAAATTTTTATATATGAAACTTCATGTTATTTTTAGATTAGCTACGTCACTTTATCGGAGTTGTTTTGTGTATGTTTTTGTCTTATTGTGTTTGGCTGGATTTTTGAATTCTTGCGAAAGAGAAGTTCTGAAGGGTGATGAAAAGATCGTTCAGGTAGAACCTGCTACCTGGCAAGAACAAATAAAATATGCGCAGAATAGAAACAGAATCGGCACAGAAACTTATAATTCCGATAGACCTTGTCTTTTGAACTACACCTATAAGGGAACAATTGAGTCGGAAACCGAACGTCAGAAATTATTGGAAGAACTTTTTGCCGATACCACTATGGTGGTTTGGTATAAGGACTTTTGGCATTTTGAAATTCTTTCTTTAAAAGAGGCTAAGGAAAAGGCAAAGGTTAGTGGAGGTGAACCTTATGTTTTAATTGAAGAGCAACTCCGTACAGGTATTTGTATCGGGATGGAGATGGTCGATCTAAAGTGGCTGTATAAGGGAAAAACTTATCATTCTACAGCTATTGTTTCTAATGAACATGGGGGTTTTGTATACGAACATATCGGTTATCGTGTGATCGATGCAGAAGAAGGTAGCTTTCAGGAAGACGATTATTCAGAAATGAATTCTTTACGTACAAAGACTTCTTCGGAAGGTGATGGGTCTGATCCTAATCCCGGTGGCGGAAGCGATATAATACTTAGATTTACTAAAATGAATTCTGTTAAAAATGCAGCAGGGATGGTGGTTGCAACCTATAATATAACAGTAAGATCTGTTTTTAATAGTGCGGGAATATTAATTGATCGTAATTTGAATGCAACTCACTCTGCGGCTTATGGATTTACTTGTACGGCTGATGTTCGGACAGTAAGCGGAACATTATATTCTTCCAAATATCATGAATTTGCTTGGGGATATAGCTATGGTTCAGGTGTTTCTGTCTCATTAGGTTGGAATGGTTCTGGCTTTACGATATCGGGTGGAGGACAGGGAGCTACCGGGACAGAGATTCATAGACCATAAATAGAAAGAATCAATATATTATCCTGTTTTTTAGATATGAGAATGAGGAATCGAGAAAGGATATTAGAGGAAGATGCTTGTTAAAATATAGAATGATTGATTGATATTGACAATTAATAATGTGATTATGGAAAAAAGGATTTATTGGTTTTTAGGACTTTTAATAACAGGAATGTTTTGTGTTTCTTGTAGTGAAAATGAAGATGTTTCAGTACAGAGAAGGGTAACGGAGGCAGAATCTTCATTGAATCTTATAGCTCCGAATGGGGTTAAAATTATTTCTGACATTGCAGAATTGAAGAAAAAATTGAGCGAAGCGGTGGAAACACTTCAAGGAGATGAATTTGAAATCGTAGCTATTGATTTTTTCCCTTTGGTTGATAATTATTGTGTTAAAATAGTATACATGAAAAGTAATGGAAAAACAGGCTCTCTTGCTATATCGGATTTTGAATATTAGTCATCGGAAAATTTGATACGGATGAGAACACGTTCAGAAGATAGTGGTTCTGGTAATGTATAGACTTATCGTAAAAATCGCAGTTATCCGAGAGAATGTTCCGAAATATATTATCTTCCTGATCGTTGTTTGATCTTTTTGCCTGAAGCGGAATATGCTTCGGATAGAAATATTACTGTAAAACCGATGATGGTGCCTTTGTTTCGTGGGATCGGATTAAATGCAAAATGGAAGAGTATTTACAAAAAAGAACTAATTTATCAAATCTTGCGCCATTTATAGATGTCAATATTCTTAAAATGCTCATAATGGACTGGGAAATTTTGAGAACAATTTGAGAATATTGCTTATTGTCCAAATTATTGATGAGTTTTATTTTTGATGCCATAAACTGGAAGTTGAAAATTATGAAGAAATGGTTGTGTAAAATTTGTTTTTTATGGGAAAATAAAAATTGAACAGTTGTAATTTTTTTGTTGGTTGGATTGTTTGTAAGTCTGGGTTTTGTATATGTTTTATTGGTTAGAAATAAACGTCTGAATAAAGAAAATCGGTTATTACAACGCCAATATGAAGCTGTAGATAATGCTTTATTTCGTATGGAGGAAATGCAGAAGACTTACCTTCAGTATGAAAATATGAAAAAAATCGATGATATTGATTTGAAAACTGAAACGGATTCTATATTAAAATTATCCTCTTTGCTTGATGATAAGAAAAAAATTGTTGTAAGAATTAGTAATGCGGCTTGTGTTAGTTGTATACAGGATTTTTGTGCTGTGTTGTTTCAATATTTTTCTGGTTCAGAAATTATTTATATTTCGGATTATGGATCTGCTAAAGAACTGTTTTTTATGAAACAAATATTAGGTATAGAAAATCAGGTCTATAGAGTGGAAGCGTTAAAGTTGCCTATTGATAAAGAAAAGAAATTTTATGTGTTTATTATAGATAAAGATTTGTCGATAGAAAAGTTTTTTTTACCACATTATGAGCAAAAAGGATTAATGATCTATTATTTGGATTTATTGAAAAAAACGCTATAGCTATTTTGAATTATTGACTTAAAATTTTTGAATTATGAAAACTAAATTTTTGCTTCCTCTATGTATTTCTGTTGTTATGGGAGCGATGGTATTCATTTCCTGTGAACATGAACAAAATTATTCTGAATCAATTCAGAATGAAGAGGTAAACCAATTTTTGCAATCCTCGTATGGAAAAGATTTTTTGGAAAATTTCCATTTTCAAATAGAGGATTTAAATGTTGAGAAGTTAGCGTCGTTATCACAAAAAAATGATGTGAAATTATTATGTATTCCTGTAACTAAAAATGAAAAAGAATTAGGAAGATTATGTGTTATTTCTAATTCGCAAGGGAGAATATTTCAGGCTTTGTATGAAGATTGGAGTGAAGTTAATACAGAAGAAGGAGGAATGATGAAAGTATTTACAACTGATCATCAATATTTAGCGACATGGACAGTTACTCCGGAAATTGATAAATTTGCTTTAAAATTAACCGAAGTTGCTGATGTCTTTGATAATGGTATTGATCGGGTAAAAACAAAAACAGAATTTCCTGCAAAAACAGATAGTAATTGTACTGCTAAATGTTATGCTGCAGCAAAAGAAGCCTGTGATGCAGATCCTGAATGTAAAATTTTATGTGATTTGATTGATATGGCTACGGGTTGTATGGCCTCTCTTTCTATTGCAACAGCATGTGCTATTTATTGTAACTTTTGAATAAAAAGACTCAAGTTATAGAGTTTATAGAATGTTGAATAAAACTTATTGGTAATTAGGATGATGAAAAAGAGAATATTATTGTATGTTTGGATGATCGTGGGAAATTTCATATTTCCTTTTATGAATGTTTTGTTTCCTTATCTTTACTGGAAACAGAATCAACGAACGGAAGATGCAGCTTTTACGAAGGAGGCTTGTAATTTGTTGAATTTTCAAATACTGTTTTCTTTTATTATGATAGGGGTATTCGTATTTGGGTGGTATCGTGCAATTGTACATTGGAGTGTGGGTGAAGTTGGAGGTTGGGATTTTATCAAATGTGCATTTGTGCTTTGGTTGGCGGTGAATGTCGTTTATCCGTTGTTTATAGTATTTATTACTGCCGTCAAGGGAAAATCTTTTCGGGCTTGGCCGCCGACAATACCGTTTTTCCGGGCTTGAACAAGTATTTTTAGAGAAAGAATTTTATAAAACGATATATCGAAAAACATTAAGCGATGAAAACTTTAATCATTTTAGCGATTGCTATTTTAGGGTGTGTGAACGCCATGGGGCAACAAACGGTAGATCTGGACAAGGCGAGCCAGAGATTGAAAAAATCCGATTTGCCTTTCAAAAGTTGTAAGGTGATGGCTTATACGAATCAGGGGGTAGAGTATCGGGGCAAGGCTTGTGCTACATACCGGGATCTAAGCCGGAAACGTAAATCGCAGGAAGAAACGGGGGAAATGTACGTACCCTTCTGGTTCGAGGTCGGAAACGGATGCAAGCTTTTTTCTGCGGTGCTGAACGTTTCACCTTGCCTGACGGAAATGCTGGTGACTTATAAAGGTAACCGGGAAGCGGACCGGTTGGAGACAAAACTCTATTTTAACAATGATATTGCCGTGAAACAGTGGCAGCTGACTGCCGAAGGCGAGGTGATCGTCTATGAATTGGTTTTCGCCGGAGATACGGGCGAGGTGACGGAGGACGGTTTTGCAGGAGCGGAAGCTCAACGGGTGGATACCTACTACCGGATCAGTCGGGACGGGACGTTCGAACAAGCGAAAGAGGTGCGCTATGCGCCGAAGTATTATACGGCCGAAGAATTGGGCGATAAAACCAAAAACATTTGGGACGGAGACGAAACGGTGTTGTAAACAGAACTGTCGAACCATTAAAGGAAAGGTGCGGAAGCCTGGCTTTCGTACCTTTTTGTTGCAGGATGAAAAAGATTGTGTTACTATGGGGAGTTATCCTGGGATGTTGTGCCTGTATGGATCTGCCTGCGGACATAGAAGAGGCGTTGGCGCTGGCAGGAGGAAACCGACGGGAATTGAAGGCTGTGCTGAGGCATTACCGGCAGGATTCACTGAAATTCCGGGCTGCCTGTTTCCTGATCGCCAATATGCGTTGGCATTATTCGGACGATAGCGGATATTGCTTGTACAGTGATGCGAAAGATTCGGATTTATGTGATCTCCGGCGATTCGACCGGTCTTTCCTGATTTCTCATGTCGATCATGCTTTTGATGTGTGGGAGAGTTCGCCTTGTGCCGCAGGACTTTCTTTCTGTGAATTTTGTGAGTATATTTTGCCCTACAGAAGTTTGGCAGGATATCCGGATTGTTTTTCCGGGGCGGAACTGTATGATTTGTTCGGAAAGTATGCCGGTGCAGGGCAAGGGGATTCGCTGGCAGGTTACGTAGCGAGGTATAACCGGGTCAAGACGGATTTTGAGGGAGTGACGGGGAAACGATCGGCATTGGATAGTAGTTTGTACAGGCCGTTTTTTCCGGGACGGGAATGTACGGATGTGGCTGTGATCGGTTGTCAGATTCTCCGGGCTTGCGGATTGCCGGTGATGGTGGAATTTTGCAATGCTTACCGGGACTTTCCCGGCCGGCATTTTTATTGTACGGTCCGGGACGACCGGGGACGTTGGTGGCCCTTTAATCCGGAGACCTCCTTGCCCGGTGAGGGTAAATCGGTACCGGTGGAGCCGATGAATCTTTACCGGCAGTATTTCGGAGCACAGCGGGATAATCCCTTTTTTCTGAAAGCTGCGGGCGAATATGTGCCGCCTTTGTTCGACAATCCGTGTTTGCGGGAAGTAACGGGCGAATGTTCGGAGGTTTTCCGGGTAACTCTTCCTTGGACCGGGCCTGCGAAGAATCGGTTGGTTTATTTAGCGGCATTTCAGGCTTGGGGCGATATGGCGCCGGTGACCTGGGCTGAGGTGGATACGTTGAACGGCCGGGCGGTGTTTACACAGGTGATGCCGGATCGGTTGTATTTTCCGGTGTATTATGAAGGACGACGGATGTGCGTATTCGGTGAGCCTTTTGTGGTTGCCCGGGATTCACTCACGCCGGAAGGTTTTACAATACAGGCATTCCGGACGGACACCACCCGCCGGGGGACGGTTGTACTGACCCGGAAGTTTCCCCGTAAGCCGGCCATGATCCGCCTGGCCGAGAGGCTGGTAGGAGGAGTGTTCGTGGGAGCTAACCGGGAAGATTTTTCGGATGCCCGGGTGTTGTATACGCTTACCGAACCGCCTGTTCCCTGCTTGCAGGATGCGGTGCTGCGTCATCCGGGTGCCTTCCGTTATTATCGTTTTATCGCTCCGCCTGCCTTTCCGCAGGCTAATCTGGCGATGCTGGAATTTCTGACCCGCCGGGACCGCGGATATACAAATGTTGCCGAGCCGGGACCGGCGGCGGTATTGTCTCCTGACGACACATTGGCGGCAAAAGGAGAAAAATGGGTAAAATTGCTGGATGCACCTTCATGGGAGGAGATGAAATGGAAACCCGAATATGACGGGAATATGCTGACGGCTCCCGGTGCTTTCTCTACGATTACGCTGAGATTGGCACAACCGCAGGTGGTGGAACGGATCCGCTTTGCCCCGCAAAATGCCGATAACGGTATCCGGCGGGGAGATTTATACGAACTGTTTGGTTGGGGAAAACAAGGTTGGCATAGTTACGGCAAAAAGAGGGCTGAATATGAATTTTTGCTCTATGACCGCATTCCTGCCGGAGAAGTATTGTGGTTACGGAATTACTCCGAAGGCCGGGAAGAGCTGCCTTTTATCGTCGAACCGGCAGGAAATGCCGACGGGTTCGCCCAAAGATTTATCCGCTTGCCCGACAACAAATAGTAAATAATAATTGAAAGTAATAACTATGAGAAACAGAATTTTAATGACTATGGTAATCATCGTCATTGTTGGGATTGCAATACAAGGTATTATTGGAATAATTGCGGGAATAATTGTTGCGTCAATTGTGGGTATTGTTTATGCTCTTATTAAAAAAGATAAACTAATGAAAAAATGGTCAGTTGTTGTGTTTATTCTTAGCATTGTTTGTTTAATACTGTTTTATGTTTGTTTAATAAATTCAAATATGTAATGTGATTATATTTTATACGAATTTTAATCAATAAAAATTATGTTAAATCAATCGTTATGAAGAAGGTAAATTTGTATTGTTTGTTAATCTCTGTTTTGTGTCTGATTTTTATTTGGGGTTGTGGACAAGGTACTGAATTAGAAAATTCTAATGACAGCTTGGAAGTTGAAATAAATTTAGCAAAATCTTTGTCTGTCAATAAGCAAGATTTGAAATTAATTGGTTTTAAAACATTTTATGTTTCAGATGAAAATGAAAGAATTAAAATAAAAGAACTTACACCTATAATTAAAGAAAAGGCTTCGAATTACTATATAGCAGAAGATGGTAGTTTTTTTAGAGTATATTTTCCTTTACATACAGCTATTGTCAAATGTAATGGTAAGATATATTATGCTGATGAAAAAGGTGTTGTCAAAACTGATGATGTTATTAATTTGGATGAGGTTGACGTGGCAGTTATTGGAAGAAAACGTTCAGAATATGTTAGAGGAACAGGTACAAATATTATTGAAGGTGATAAATTATTTTTAGCAACGCCATTATTAACCAATAGGAATATACTAAATAGAGGGTATGTGGGGGACAAAAAGTGCAAGTTATAATTTATGTGTTTTTGATTTAGGAGAGCAAATTGTAAATAGTAATGAATGTTGTGACGAGGTTGTGAAAATAAAAACGAGAAGTGAAGGGGGAGATGGTGGCAAAATTTCTTGTGTGGCAAATCATGGTGGTAAAAATTGCTCGAATGCTTTTGGTATAAATAATGGGCGTTGTACTTTTAATCCTAATGTTTGTATGGACTATAATGGTTGGTTTACTGATTGTGTTAATGGAAAAGTGTCAAATTTCCCCGGAAGTGATTGCGACACAGCGATGGGGCGTGGAGAATGTTGGAATGAAATAATGTAGCAGGGAATGCCGACGGGTTCGCCCAAAGATTCATCCGGTTGCCGGACAAGCCGGATAAGTAAAAAATAGAATCAAAATCTGTTCGGAATATTTGCAATATTCTTTTTTTGTCATACATTTGTTCCGATAAAAAGAAAAAATGAGAAATAGTTTACATCATAACCATCATCATTGCCATCACTGTTTCAGGTGAGATGATGTTGTTATGCTGTTCGGTCTTCAATAAAAGTATAATAAGCTCGCCTGATTCAGGCGGGCTTTTTTTGTTTTTTGCCTGCCCGGATCAGTCGGGCGCTAACTCTAAATAGCGTTATGATAAACTTAAAAATTGCAATCCAGAAATCCGGCCGTTTAAATGAAGATTCACTGACTTTACTGAAAGAGTGCGGGATATCTATCAACAACGGAAAAGATCAGTTAATGGCCCAGGCCTCTAATTTCCGATTGGATGTATTGTATTTGAGGAATTCCGATATCCCGCAATATGTGCGAGATGGGGTGGCCGACATTGCCATCATCGGGGATAATACGGAAAAAGAGAAAAAAACGGGTATCCGTCATGTGCTCGACCTGGGATTTTCCAGGTGCCGGTTATCGATAGCTGTACCTAAAAATGTCGATTTTCAGGACATCTCTTATTTACAGGGGAAAAAGATTGCGACTTCTTATCCGAACTCTTTAAAAGATTTTTTGACGGAAAACGATATAGAGGCTGAGATTCATGAGATTTCCGGTTCGGTGGAGATAGCTCCCAATATCGGATTGACCGATGCGATTTGTGATTTGGTCAGTTCCGGGAGTACTTTGTTTAAAAACGGCCTGAAAGAGGTATATAAGATTTTTGAATCTCAGGCTATTTTGGTGGCTAATTCCGGTTTATGCGGTGAGAAGCAGGAATTGTTAGCCCAGTTGGTATTTCGGATTAAGGCTGTATTGGCTGCTAAATACAACAAATATATTTTACTGAATGCTCCTGAAAAAGCTTTGGATCGGATCTGTCGGCTTTTACCGGGAATGAAAAGTCCTACCATCATGCCTTTACGCGAAAACGAATGGGTGTCTGTTCATTCGGTTGTGAATGAAAATGAGTTTTGGGAAGTAATCGGTAAATTGAAGGAAGCCGGAGCGGAAGGGATTCTGATCGTGCCGATTGAAAAAATGATTTTGTAATACTGAAAAAGAGATAGCTATGGAAAGAATAATAAATCCCGTCCGGGAAAGATGGGTGGACTTATTGAAGCGTCCTCGGATGGAAAATGCTGATCTGCAGAAAATCTGTAAAGCTATTTTTGCAGAGGTCCTGAGAGACGGTGACAAGGCTTTGGTTAAATATACCTGGTTTTTCGACCAGGCTAAAGTAGAACGTTTGCAGGCGGCTGAAGCAGAGTTCCGGGAAGCTGAAAGAGAGGTAAGTAATGATTTGAAAAGGGCGATAACGGAGGCCCGGCAAAATATTGAGGCCTTTCATACTTTGCAACTGACCGGACGGAACGAATATGTCAATCCGAAAGGATTCCGTTGCTGGCAAGAGACTAGAGGGATCGGAAAGGTGGGCTTGTATATTCCCGGAGGAAGTGCTCCCTTGTTTTCTACCGTATTGATGCTTGCCGTTCCGGCCCGGATTGCCGGTTGTGAGGAAATCGTTTTGTGTACACCTCCGGATCGTTCAGGTAGAGTTCATCCGGCTATTTTATGGACAGCCCGCCAATGCGGAGTGGATAAAGTCTTTAAAGTCGGGGGAATACAGGCTATCGGGGCGATGACTTTCGGCACGGAGAGTGTGCCTAAGGTGTATAAAATCTTCGGTCCCGGTAATCAGTATGTTACAGCGGCAAAACAGCTGGCCTGTAATTATGGTACGGCGATCGATATGCCGGCAGGACCTTCCGAAGTCATGGTGATTGCCGACCGTTCGGCCGATCCTCGTTTTGTAGCGGCCGATTTATTGTCACAAGCTGAGCACGGTCCGGACAGCCAGGTGATATTATTGACAACGGACAGCTGCCTGGTCGATCGGGTTCAGAAAGAGATAGAAAGCCAATTGGCCGTATTGCCCCGTAAGACTATCGCTTCGAAGGCTTTGGAAAATTCGAAAGCGATAGTACTGGAAAATGTAGATGAATGTTTGGAATTGGCAAATGAATATGCACCGGAACACTTGATCCTGAGTGTGGAAAATTATCTCGATTCGATACCACAAATAAAAAATGCAGGCTCTGTGTTTCTGGGTAACTATTCTCCTGAAAGTGCAGGAGATTATGCTTCGGGTACCAATCATACCCTACCGACCCATGGATATGCCAAAGCATATAGCGGAGTGAATGTGGATGCTTTTGTGAAAAAAATTACTTTTCAGGAAATAACCCGGGAAGGCCTGCTCGATCTGGCTCCGACCATCGGGGTTATGGCGGAGCATGAACTTTTGTATGCACACCGGAGGGCGGTGGAGATACGGAAAGAAGAGGGAAAGTAAAAAGTGAAAAAAGCAAAAGGCTGGAGGTTGGAAGTGAAAGGGAGGGACAATGAAATAAGAGGATATTTATGGAAATAGAAAAATTGATACGTAAAAATATTTGGGAATTACAACCTTATTCGTGTGCTCGGGAGGAGTATGAAGGAGGACAGGCTATTTTACTCGATGCGAATGAAAATCCTTTCGATACGGGAGTGAATCGTTATCCGGATCCTTATCAGCGGGAATTGAAGAAAGAATTGGCCCGACTGAAGGAAGTGAAGGTGGATCATATGATTTTGGGAAATGGGAGCGATGAGCTGATCGATTTATTGATCCGGAGTTTCTGCGAACCTGCGGAAGATAATATAGTCGTCTTTTCTCCCGGTTATGCTATGTATGAAGTGAGTGCTGCGATTAATCGGGTTGGAGTGAAAAAAATCGATCTGACAGCCGATTTGTTACCCGACTGGTCCGAGTTGAGACGACGAGTGGACGATCGCACCAAACTGATTTTCCTTTGTACGCCTAATAATCCTACCGGGAAGGTTATCCCTTACGGGCAGATTGAGCGGTTGTGTGGGGAGTTTCAGGGAATGGTGATCGTCGACGAGGCCTATATCGATTTTACAGACGCACCTTCTGCGGTGCATTTATTGGATAAATACCGGAATGTCGTTGTTTTGCAGACTCTGTCGAAAGCTTGGGGAATGGCAGGATTGCGTTTGGGGATAGGCTTAGCCGATCCGGAAGTAGTCGGAATATTGAATCGGGTGAAAGCTCCTTATAATATCGGGGGGCTGACCCAACAGACCGCTTTGGCCCTTCTCCGGCAATATGATCTTTTCCAGAATCGGCGGACTGGGATTATCCTCGAACGGGAGCGTCTGATCCGGGAATTGAGAGGGTTGGGTATATTCCGGCGAGTATATGATTCGGAAGCCAATTTTATATTGGTCATCACTGAATTTTGTCAGAAGTTATATCGCTATCTGATTGCTTGTCGGGTGGTTGTACGGTTACGGGATATTCCGCCTTTGATCGGAGGAGGAATCCGGATCACTGTCGGTACCCGGGAGGAGAACGATCGGTTGCTGGAAGTTCTTCATGAATATGATAATGTAATGGAAGTGAATACCTTATGAAAAAGATGTTATTTATAGACCGGGACGGTACGATCATCAAAGAACCGACAGACAATTTTCAGGTGGACCGGCCGGAAAAACTGAAGTTTATGCCGGGAGTGATCGGAGCACTGCGGGAGATTACCGGGAATACGGATTTTCGATTGGTGATGGTGAGTAACCAGGATGGCTTAGGGACTGCCGATTTTCCTATGGAAGATTTTATGCTTCCGCAAACATTGATGTTGAAGGTGTTGGAAAGTGAAGGGATCGTTTTCGACGAGATATGTATCGATCCGAGCCGGCCGGAAGAATATTCCCGTTTTAGAAAACCCGGAATAGGGATGGTAGAAAAATATTTGAATGAATATTTGGATACTGAAAATTCCTATGTGATCGGGGATCGGGAGACCGATATGCAGCTGGCTGCTCATATGGGGATAAAAGGGATTTGGCTGGGAGAATGGCGGGAGACCGATTTACCGGTGGTATTGCATACAGATTCCTGGCGGGAAATTACCCGATTTATAATATCAGGAAGCCGGAAAGTCCGGATTTGTAGGAAAACTGCGGAGACAGAGGTAACTGTTACTTTAAATTTGAATGGGGAAGGTTGTTGCAGTATAAAGACCGGTTTGTCGTTTTTCGACCATATGCTGGAACAAATCGCCCGGCACGCAGAGGTAGATCTGGAGATCGGGGTACGGGGAGATTTGAAGGTCGACGAGCATCATACCGTTGAGGATACGGCTATTGTATTGGGGGAGTGTTTCGCTAAAGCCCTGGGAAGTAAAAAAGGAATCGAAAGATATGGTTTTGCTTTGCCTATGGACGATGCAAAGGCTGAGGTATTACTCGATTTCGGCGGAAGGACTTGGTTGGAATGGGGGGTCACTTTGAAACGGGAATATGTCGGAGATTTTCCGACGGAGATGGCCCGGCATTTTTTTGCTTCTTTTTGTCAGAGCGGGCTGTGCAATCTGCATATCTCGGCCCAGGGAGAAAATACGCATCATATTCTGGAGGCTGTATTCAAAGCTTTTGCCCGTGCAGTACGGCAGGCTATCCGGCAAACCGGAGGAGGGATCCCTTCGTCGAAGGGCTGTCTCGCTTAGTTTAGGAATGACGAAATGATTGTACAGATAAATAGGAGATCATGAAAGTTGTTATTATCGATTATGGAGCCGGGAATGTCTTTTCAGTGACGACTGCTTTACAACGCTTAGGGGTTCAGGCGGTCTTGAGTAGTGATGTCAGGCTGATCGTCCGGGCCGACCGTGTGATATTTCCGGGTGTCGGACAAGCTGCTGCTGCCATGAAGCAATTGAAAGATAAAGGATTAGATCGGATAATCCCACAACTGGAAATGCCCGTATTGGGAATTTGTCTGGGGATGCAGTTGATGTGCCGGTTTTCGGAAGAAGAAAATACATGGGGATTGGGTATCTTTCCTATGGAAGTGAAGAAGTTTGCAGACAGTTGTAAAGTGCCTCATATGGGGTGGAATACGGTCCGGAAGCTGAAAACTACTTTGTTTCAAGGGATAAATCCCGGGGAATGGATGTATTTTGTACATTCCTATTATGTTCCTGTTACAGCTTATTGTATCGCAACTTGCGACTATCAGCGTTCTTTCGCCGCTGCTATTTGTAAAAATAATTTTTATGGATGCCAATTCCATCCTGAAAAATCTGCCGGTGCCGGAGAAAAAATAATAAAGAACTTTTTAGATATAGTATAAAATTGAAAATGAAAATTATACCTGCAATCGATATTATCGGTGGGAAATGTGTCCGTTTAACTCAAGGAAATTATGGACAGTGTAAAATATATTCGGCTAACCCTTTAGAAATGGCACGCCTGTTTGAAGAAGCCGGACTGGATCGGCTGCATTTGGTCGACCTGGATGGGGCGAAAGCGTCGGGAGTTGTCAATTGGGCTGTGCTTGAAACGATTTGTAAACATACCCGTTTGTCCGTAGATTTTGGAGGAGGGGTGAAAACCGATGAGGATATGCGTCGTGTGTTTGAAGCGGGAGCTGATTATGCTTGTATTGGCAGTATCGCTCAGACAAATCCCGAACAAACCGCTGAATGGCTGGAAAAGTATGGGTATGAAAGAGTAATTATCGGAGCCGATGTCTGGAATACCAAGGTGTGTATTCAGGGATGGAAAAAGGTGACCGATACGACGATTTTTCAATTGATTGAGTCCTATCGGGGACGGATCGGGCATTTGATGTGTACGGATATCACCCGGGATGGGATGATGGATGGAACGGCTATCGGCTTGTATCGGGAATTACTTCGCCTTTATCCGGAGATTCGGTTGATCGCTTCAGGGGGAGTGAGTGGAACGGCAGATTTACAACAGCTTGCTGAAGTTGGAGTAGAAGCCGTAGTCGTTGGGAAGGCTTTGTATGAAAAGAAAATAGATTTGAAATCACTTAAAAATTTTTGATTTTGTTAGCTAAAAGAATAATCACTTGTTTGGACGTTAAAGAGGGACGGACGGTGAAAGGAGTGCATTTCAACGATTTGAAAGATGCCGGTGATATTGTAGAATTAGCAAAGAAGTATTCTGTTGCCGGTGCTGATGAACTGGTGTTTTTAGACATCACTGCCAGTAATGACAACCGGAGTACCCGCCTGAGCTGGGTGGAGCGTGTGGCTACTGCAGTCGATGTCCCTTTTACTGTCGGAGGCGGCATTGCCCGGGAGGCAGATGTTGAGGCTTTATTAAAAAAGGGGGCGGATAAGATATCGGTCAATTCGGCAGCTCTGTCCGAACCGGATTTAATCGATCGGTTAGCCTATCATTTTGGGAAACAATGTATTGTTGTGGCTATCGATGCCCGATATGAAAAGGAAGAATGGTGCGTATACAGTAAAGGAGGAAGACTAAGAACTGAAAGAGAATTATACACTTGGGCACTGGAAGTCGGAGAGCGGGGAGCCGGGGAAATATTATTCACTTCTATGGACCATGATGGGACGAACCGGGGATTCGCCTGCGAAGCGATAGCCCGGTTGAGCGGATTGGTGAATGTTCCGGTCATTGCTTCCGGTGGTGCAGGAAAACTAGCGGATTTTAATGAAGTATTTACAAAAGGTAAAGCAGATGCTGCTTTGGCTGCCGGGGTATTTCATTATGGCAGGCTGACTGTCGGACAGGTGAAAGCCTACTTGCGGCAAAACGGGATAACGGTAAGAGGGTAAATAATTGAAAAGATATAAGATGGAAATAGAAAATTTGAAATTTGACGAAAATGGTTTGATCCCTGCTATCATTCAAGATGCAGAGACCAGGACGGTTTTGATGCTCGGCTATATGAACCGGGAGGCCTTGACATTAACCCTGACGAATGGAAAAGTTTGTTTTTTTAGCAGGTCCCGGCAAAAGTTGTGGACAAAAGGTGAAGAAAGCGGACATTTTCTATACCTGAAAGACATACAAGCCGATTGTGATGGCGATACTTTATTGGTTAAAGCCAAACCGCTCGGACCGACTTGCCATACTGGAACAGATACCTGTTGGGGAGAGAAGAATGAGGAGGCGGATTTTTTGTTCTTCTTACAAAAGTTCCTGCAAAAAAGGAAAAATGATTCTCCGGAAGAGTCCTATACGGCCCGTTTGATTTCCAAAGGAATAAATAAGATCGCTCAAAAGGTTGGGGAAGAAGCTGTGGAATTAGTAATCGAAGCGAAAGACGACAATGAAGATTTGTTTTTAAATGAAGCGGCCGACTTGATGTATCATTATCTGGTTTTATTGATTGCCAAAGGATATGGGCTGGAGGATGTCATCCGGGTATTGAAAGAAAGACACAAATAGAATGGGGATAAATAGGTATTTATATACATGTTTACACTAAATGTAGGTTTTCTTGGGTGCAACGGAGAAAGGGGAAAAGAAAAAAGTAAAGTAAACTTTAATTTCCCCGTTCTCCAAATCTATGGTAGGTTCATTTTTTCTTTCTATTCCGATGCAGGGTTTTGTGCCATCAGACCGGTTCGCCTGGACCGGTCCGCTAAGGCTTTCCTTCACTGACCGGCGGAACTCCTCGCAGGCTCGTCAGACACCACCGGTCGGGCGTTCGGAAAACCTAACCGGACCCTCGTTCCTGCTCCAATGGTCTTCCGCCACAAAACCCTGCATCTTCCGTCAGCACTACAGGGCAAAGAAGGAAAGTTTTATTGAATGAAAGGGCAGGCCACCCTGACCGGAGTACGGATACCTGGGTTACCTGACCGGATTATTTCTATAAAATACCGATGGCTGAATTAATCCCTCATGTAAGGGTTCAGAAAAACAGCTGTTTGATAGAAGTTTATACTTTTCAGGTCACAGTTCGTTTCCTATGCAGTGATAACGTAAGTCGGAGGTGTTCGTGTTCGGGGACCATTGGAGCTCTGTCGGGTGTCGTCTTGCTTTTTCTGAACGCCCGACCGGTGGTGTCTGAGCGAAGCGAGTTCCGCCGGTCAGTGAAAGAAAAAGGTAGACGACCGACAGAAGCGACCGGGTCCCCGAACACGAACACCGAAGACGAACAAGTAACAAAATAATTCTACATTTATCGGTGTAAGGTATATAACTGCCAAAATTTATTCATTGAGGACTTTCCAGAGTATATCTTTCAATTCGGTAAGGCCGCTTCCTGTCACAGAGGAGATAAAGACATAAGGGATATCGGGGAGATCGCACTCCATCTCTGCCATCAGTTCTTTATCGGCACAGTCTGATTTTGAAATGGCCAATACGCGTTTTTTATCCAGAAGCTCCGGATTGTATTGTTTCAATTCGTTTAACAGGATGTTATATTCCTGATGAATATTCTGACTGTCGGCAGGTACCAGAAATAGCAATACCGAGTTGCGTTCGATGTGGCGCAAAAATCGGATACCCAGTCCTTTTCCTTGGTGTGCTCCTTCGATAATACCGGGAATATCTGCCATAACGAACGAACGTCCATCACGGTAATTGACGATTCCCAGGTTAGGAACGAGTGTCGTGAAAGGGTAATTGGCGATTTCGGGTTTAGCAGCAGATACTACCGACAATAAGGTCGATTTGCCGGCATTGGGGAATCCTACGAGGCCCACATCCGCTAATACCTTTAATTCGAGAATGACCGTCCGTTCGACGCGGGGCTCTCCGGGCTGTGCAAAACGGGGCGTTTGATTCGTTGCCGAACGGAAATTCCAATTGCCCAGACCTCCGCGTCCTCCCTTGACCAGGATAAAACTTTCCCCGTCTTGTGTGATTTCACAAATCGTTTCGCCGGTTTCTGCATCCCGGGCAACCGTTCCTAAAGGAACTTCGATTGTAACATCTTCACCATCGGCACCTGTACTCCGGTCTTCACTTCCGTTTCCGCCGTCACCTGCAAATACATGGCGCTGGTATTTCAAATGGATCAGTGTCCAGTAATTTCGGTTTCCACGGACGATGACATTGCCTCCCCGTCCTCCGTCACCTCCATCCGGTCCGCCTTTCATCGTTCGTTTATCCCGGTGTAAATGGGCGGATCCCCGTCCTCCGGCACCACTCCGGCAGAAGGTTTTTACATAATCGACAAAATTCGTAGAAGCCATAATATGAAAAAGTAAAAGGTAAAAAGTAAAAAATCTTAGGCATTCAGGATATAGAGATCCGGATAATTTCTTCCCAAACCATCGTAATCCAAGCCTCTGCCCACGACAAAATCGTTTTCCAGTTCAATGCCTTTGTAGGCGATGGGTACCTGACAGACTGCGGCTTTGGGTTTATGGAATAAAGTGGCGACGATCACTTGTTTCGGATTCTTAGCATGTAAATATTCCAGCAAATGCTTCATCGATCTTCCGGAGTCGATGATATCTTCCAGAATGACGACCGTACGGTTCTGTATGTCCTCTTTTAGCCCGATCAACTCTTGGATTGCTCCGGTAGAACAGGTTCCGCTATAGGAAGCGACTTTGACAAAGCTGATTTGTGTACCCGGAATGACGATTTGTTTAATCAGGTCTGATGTGAACATAAAAGAACCGTTCAAAATACTTAAAAATAGAGGTTGGGTATCGGCTAGCTCCCGGTTCATCTGTTCGGCCATTCGGGTAATGACTTGATCGATTTTAGTAGCTTCGATAAAAGGACGAAACTCTTTGTCATGTAATATGATATTTCCCATTTTGCTAAATTGCTATCCCTTTGAGTATTTATTTGGACAAAAGTAATATTTTTAAGGCATATATGGAGGGACAAATCAGATTATATTTATTTTTGTATCGATTAGTCTGATGAATTTTACCTTATAAAACAAATATCGAATGAATCCAAGAGTAAGTATTATTATGGGGAGTACTTCCGATCTGGCCATTATGGAGAAGGCGGCGAAAGTATTGGATGACATGGGTATTCCATTTGAAATGAATGCCTTGTCGGCTCATCGTACTCCTGCAGAGGTGGAGGCTTTTGCCAAACAGGCTGCAGAGAGAGGAATAGAAGTCATTATCGCCGGAGCCGGTATGGCTGCCCATCTGCCCGGAGTCATTGCGGCCATGACACCGGTGCCGGTGATCGGGGTGCCGATCAACGCCTCTTTGAACGGAATGGATGCTTTGTTGGCTATTACTCAGATGCCTCCGGGAATTCCTGTCGCTACAGTGGCTATCAACGGAGCGATGAATGCTGGAATTCTCGCCGTACAAATATTGGCTGTCGGAGATCGGGAGTTGAAAGAAAAGATGATTCATTTTAAAGAATCTTTGAAAAAGAAGATCGTCGATGCCAATAAAGAATTGGCTGCGGTGAAATATAATTTCAAAACAAATTGATCTGAACCGACTGATATTTCATCCCGTAAAGAGTTATCTATTCTTTACGGGATTTTCTTTTGTAAATATTTTTATATTGATTTTGTTTTTAAGTAAATAATTCATAAATTTGAGAATATGATAAGATGAGGTGTTATTGTTGTGTGGTCATAGCGTGATGCCGGCGGTATAAGGTAATTTACTTTTTTGTTCGTTCTGTTTCGTCGCTTAATTTCATACCGTCGGTATTTTTAATGGAGAGTTCCCCCTTGTGGTAACGGGATGTTAGGATTTTATATCTGATGCAGAACTACAGCTTACTGCTTGTTGCGAGGTCCGGCCTGGCAGAAGTTGTATAATTTTCAGTACGATGAGATGCTGGCAATTTGGGTTATTTCTATTGTTTTCACTGGTCTCTTTGGGTGTTTGGGCACAGGATTTACCTGATATTGAACGTTTGTTGGAAGGAAATGATATTCTGAATACAGAAGATGGATACGAGGAGATGGTCGATATCCTTTCTAATCTGTTGATTGCTCCTGTGAACGTAAATACAGCCGGGTTCGATTCCCTCAAGATGTTGTTTTTATTGTCCGACAGTCAGATCGACCAGTTGCTGGAATTTCGAAAGAAATACGGGAATTTTCTTCATATCAACGAGTTATTGTTGGTGCCGGGAATTGGGAAGAAAGATCTGGAGAATATCCGGTCTTTCATTACTTTAGGGCATCCGGAAGTGCAGGACCGGGTGAAAGCGATAAGGTTACGTAGCCGACAGGAATTACTGACCCGTGCCAAAGTGAGTCTCCCCTTGCAGGAAGGGTATACAACCTATTCTCCGGTTGATTTCGATACCCGGAAAGAGTATGAACGCAAAGCAGATAATCGCTTCCATGGCCCTCCGGTCGGGCTGTTACTCAAGTATAAAGCGACGATCGGACAACATCTGCAAGCTGGTTTGACTCTTGAAAATGATCCGGGTGAAGGATATTTTACCCGGTATCAGAAAACCGGTTTTGATTTTTTATCAGCCCACATAAGTATTCATACAGATCGTTTTTTCCAACGGATTCTTTTGGGTAATTACCGCTTACAATGGGGGCAAGGCTTAGTGGCCTGGGGTGGTTTTACTTCCGGGAAATCGGAGGTTGTCGTCGGAAACGAGAAATCGGGTAAAGGTTTTTCGCCCTACACTTCTGCCGATGAAAATAATTACCTGAAAGGCGTTGCCCTGACTTTGAAACCTTGTCGGCAGGTGACGGCGGATGTGTTCTTTTCCAGAAAGAAAACCGATGGTAATATCGTGCAGGCGGATACACTGGCAGAAGAGGATCTGCTGTCGGTTTCTTTGTATGAATCCGGTTATCACCGTAATAATAACGAGTGCCGGAAAAAACATACCCTGGAAGAACTGACTACGGGAGGAGCCGTACATTGGAATGCACCGGCCTTTAAGCTCGGTCTGAACGCTTTGTATTATGATTTTAAACCGGCCTTGATGATCGGGGATCGTATTTATCAGCAATATAACGATACAGGGCACAAACGTTTTTTGATGAGTGTGGATTATAAAACTTCGTTTCGCGGAATATATTGGTTCGGAGAAACGGCTTTTAGCGGAATCGGTTCCTGGGCGACGATCAACGGGCTGAGGTGGGGAAATTCATTCTTATCTGCCTGTTTGCTTTATCGTCGTTACGATAAAAAATATATCTCCCATTATGCTGCCGGATTTGGCGAATATTCCAACACATCCAATGAGGAGGGGGTGTATTTCGGTACCGATATATCTCCTCTGAAAAACTTGAAGATTAATCTGTACTATGATTGGTTTCGTTTTTTCAGTCCCCGTTATGGAGCTACTATTCCCGGATCGGGGTGGGAACTGTTGGGACAGATCGGTTACCGGCATGGGAACTGGGAACATCGTTTTCGGTTAAAACGGGAGATCCATCCCGAAGATACGAAAGAAAAAATCTCTGTTCAGCGGGAAAAAAGTGAATACCGTTATCAGATCGGTTATCGGGTAACTCGTCAGTTGGAGTTAAGAACACGTTTCAGCCTTTCTCATTACCATAAAGAACAGATCAAGGAAAAAGGTTTCCTGGTCTATCAGGATTTGATTTATGCAACCCGGAATAGTCGTTTTAAAATGCAATATCGTTTGGCTTGGTTTAAGACCGATTCCTATCAGTCCAGGATTTATGCATACGAGAATAATGTGCTGTATGGATACTCCTTTCCTTCTTTTATGGGAGAGGGGTGGCGTACTTACCTGAACTTGAGTTGGAAACCGTTAAACAGCCTGACTTGTTACCTGAAGGGTGGATTTACGGTGTATCCCGACCGGAAAGTAATCGGTTCGGGAGTCACGAAAGTAGAAGGAAATAAATGGTATGATCTTGCTTTGCAGCTACGTTTTACCTTTTGAGATCGTTTATTCCGGTTTGTTTTTGGCATGCAACAAATGCATGATTTCTTCATCCGTCAATTTTTTCACGTTTGTGATGATCATATTCTCATGTAAGAAATTACCGTATTGATTACATTCGTCGATAATTCCTGCGAAAAGGGGTTGAAGCTCTGTTTTCAGAGGAAGGAGCAACAGCATCACGGCATAATTCCCTTTAAATTCCGTAGATTCGATACAGCCTTGAGCATTGTTAATGGCTGTTTCTGCTTCATTTTTCAGCGTATTTTGCTGAAAAGAGGGTAAGTCGCCGGGAATGCGGTAAAAAAACACACAGAAATACCGCAATAATAACCCTTGACCTCCCAGCCCTGTAGAGATAAACACACCGGGATCGTCCAGCAGAGTCGATTGTAATAACATTCTGGATTGTTGGAGCGCTATAATCGCCCATTTTTTTAAGGGAGTGTCTTGTTTCGAAAAATTTTCGATAGCACGGTATACCGAAACATCGTCCAGAGTTGCCAATACGACCAGCATTTTCTTTTTGATTTCCGGGTCGATCGTATCGTCATAGAGGTCATTGATGTTTTCCAGGTATTGTTTGCTTGTTTTTTGGTAGTTTTCAGTTCGTTTACTGAGTAAGTTTACCATTTCGAAGTATTCTTTCTGCACCTTGATATCCACTTCTTCCTCCAGGATGCTGAGGTTGGAGCCGGCCATGGCCAGTAATTGATCGATATCTTCTATTTTCTTTCCCTGTTTACTCATGTTCGATGTATTTCTCAGACAAATTTAAGCTATTCCATATAAAAAAAGCTGCCCTCGGAGCAGCTTTTTTTATATCTGTAAAGAATTAGGCCTTGTGTCTGCGTTCATCAGATACGGTCAGCTTCTTTCTTCCTTTTGCTCTTCTTCTGGCTAATACTGCTCTACCTCCGGCAGTTGCCATTCTTTCTCTGAAACCGTGTTTGTTTCTTCTTTTGGTGTTTGAGGGTTGAAATGTCCGTTTCATTGTAAAATATATTTTAGCATTATTTTCTCACTTCGGACTGCAAAAGTAGGGATTTTTTTGGTGTCTCCAAAAAAAAGTTACTTTTTTTTACCTGATTACTTGTAACTAAGCCTTGGCTGGTCTCGTATTATTACTGAAAGATGAAAAAGAAGTCTGAAAATTTGTTTTTATAAATCAAATTATTAACTTTAAGAGCGATTATCCTGATATGAGACAGCTTAAGATTACCAAGCAAATTACGGGGCGCGAGTCGTACTCCATCGAGAAATATCTTCAGGAGATAGGTAAAATCCATGTTTTATCTCCCGAAGAAGAAGCCGATTTGGCAAAAAAAATCAGAAGTGGAGACCGGGCGGCAAGGGAAAAACTGGTATTGAGTAATCTGCGGTTTGTCGTTTCTGTCGCGAAACAGTATCAAAATCATGGGCTGACTTTAGGTGATCTGATCAATGAAGGAAATGTCGGATTGATCAAAGCGGCCGAATGCTTCGACGAAACCAAAGGATTCAAATTTATTTCTTACGCTGTATGGTGGATTCGTCAGTCTATCCTTCAGGCAATAGCTGAAAATGCCCGGCTTATCCGGTTGCCATTGAATAAGATCAGTACGATCAATAAGGTGAATCGGTGTTATACTTTGTTGGAACAAGAGTTCCAACGCGAACCGACAGAAGAAGAGATTGCAGAGAAAATGGATATGACGCCTGAAGAGGTAAAGGAAAACATGAAGATCGCCACGAAGCCGGTATCTATGGATGCTCCTTTGACGACCGATGAAGAATCTATTTCCCTCTACGATGTATATATCGCTCCCGATCCTTCTATCCAGGCTCCTGAAAGTTCACTGAATCAGGACTCACTGAAAACCGATATCGAACGTTCGTTCGCTGCTTTGTCGGTACGTGAAGCTACTATTTTAAGTATGTATTATGGCCTGAACGGATATTCCTCGATGTCACTCGAAGAAATCGGAACGAAATTAGGTTTGACGAGTGAAAGAGTCAGACAGGTGAAGACTAAAGCGATCCGGAAATTGAAAGAGGTGAAGAACAACAAACGGCTGAAGACCTATTTGTAAAATAAGGATAGAATCAGGGATGAAAGATAAGCTTTCATCCCTGGTTTTTTTTAGAAGAATGCGGTGTAGATCACTACCAATAAGATACAGATGATATAAGCACAAATATTGAATACTTTGTCTGTTTTAAACATATCGGCAGTCAGTTTGATCGCTTTCGGATCATCATCTGCGGGATTACTGCTCAGGCTGACCATAAAGATCACTACAATCGTCAACAAGGTTGCGTAGAACATTTGGTCCATGAACGGCATCTCGAGTGGTAAGAGTTTAAAGATCAGAGCGATTGGAATGGAACAAAGTACACCCCAGATCGCTCCTTTGTTCGTTGCTTTCTTCCAGAACAATCCCATTAAGAATACAGCCAAAATACCCGGGCTTACCAAACCGGTATACTCCTGAATGTATTGGAACATCTGATCGATACCTCCCAATAGCGGGGCCAGACATACGGCTATGATCAAGGCGATACCGGCTGTTAAACGGCCTACGTTGACCAGTTTTGTTTGCGAAGCTTCGCGATTGATATATGGTTTATAGATATCCATCGTAAAAATGGTGGAAGTTGAATTCAGCATAGAAGCCAGCGAAGAAACGATCGCTGCAGCTAAGGCGGCTAGTACCAGGCCTTTCACACCGACGGGAATGAAGGTACTGATCAGCCAGGGATAAGCATTGTCATTGTTCAATGCGGTAGAACCTGCAATTTCGAAAGCACTTCTGGCGCCGTACAGGTCTTCGGAATACATTACCCAGGCAACGATTCCCGGAATAACTACGATGAAAGGAATCAACATTTTCAGGAAGGCTGCAAAGGCGATACCCCGTTGTGCTTCTGTCAGTGATTTGGCTGCCAGGGTACGTTGGATGATGTACTGGTTGAAGCCCCAGTAGTATAGGTTGGCTACCCACAGTCCACCGATCAATACATAGATACCCGGAAGATTGTTGAACTCCTTGTTATCGCGGGAGAGTACCATATCGAATTTATCACTGGCAGCATCGGCGATGTGAGAGATTCCATTCAGGATTCCTCCGTCGGGAGTGACGTAATGCAAGGCGATTAAGGTTGTAATAATACCACCGATGACTAGCAGGGCAACCTGAATGACATCTGTCCAGGCTACAGCCGATAATCCGCCATATAATGAGTAAGCTGCTGCAAAAATAGCCAGCGCGATAATAGCCGGAACGATCATACTGCCATCTCCAACACCTACAATCGTGTCGATGGCTTTACCACCCAGGAATAATACAGAAGTCAGGTTGACAAAAACAAAGAGAGCGATCCAGAATACAGCCAGAATGGTTTTCAGATTGGTCGAAAACCGTTTTTCCACAAATTCCGGAATCGTGTAAATCCCTTGTTTGATAAAAATCGGCAGGAAGAATTTTCCAACGATAATCAAGGTCAGAGCTGCCATAAATTCATAGGAAGCAATAGCCAGACCTCCGGCAAAACCTGAACCGGACATACCGATAAATTGCTCTGCTGAGATGTTGGCGGCAATCAGAGAAGAACCGATAGCCCACCAAGGCAATGCTTTACTGGCCAGGAAGTAGTCCTCGGCAGTTTTGGTGTGTCCTTTTTTAGTCCGTGATACCCACAGACCTACACCCACTAGTAGAATCGCGTATATTCCGACGATTACGAAATCAATTATATGAAAACTTGGATTCATAATAAAATTTTATGTGATTATTAATTTAATTTACGTGCTCCTTCACCGATGTCGGCGATATAAAATGTGGCTTCCAGATGGGTTTTGTCCTTGTAGATTTTCCCTACTTCCCGGATATAACGATCGACCTGTTCTTCTTGAATCAGCGTTACGGTACAGCCACCGAAGCCGGCACCGGTCATCCGTGATCCTAAAACTCCTTCCAGCTGCTGACCTTCTTCAGCCAGGGTATCTAATTCGATCCCTGTCACTTCGTAGTCGTCTTTCAGCGATCGGTGGGAGGCATTCATCAATTGCCCGAACGTTGTCAGTTTACCTGCTTTTAAGGCATCGATGGCTTGTTTGACTCTGGCATGCTCGTGCACAGCATGTTTTGCTCTGCGGTAAACGATCGGGTCGGAAATCGAAGTACAATACTGCCCGAATTCGGTGGGCGTCAATTCACAGAGGAAAGTGATCGGATGCCGGCTTGAAATAGAAGCGACCGCCTGTTCACATTCGCTTCTCCGTTCGTTGTACTTAGAATCTGCTAATCCTCTTTTTTTATTGGTATTGGCGATGACGAGCTTATATCCTTCCATATGTAAAGGGACATACTCGTATTTCAGGCTGGCACAATCCAGAGCGATCGCGTGATTGGCTTTGCCCATGCCGACAGCAAACTGATCCATAATTCCACAGTTGACCCCGACGTAATCGTTTTCAGCTTTTTGCGAAATTTTGACCAGCTCGGTCATATCGAGGTGTACCTTCGTGACATCGTTCAGCATCACTGCTGTGACTACCTCGATAGAAGCTGAGGAAGAAAGACCTGCTCCATTCGGAATGTTTCCATAGTACAAAAGATCGTACCCCCATACGTCGGAGCCCCGTTCTGCAAATTCTTTCATCACGCCGATCGGATACTTGATCCAGGCGGTAGGTTTGTCTTCGAAAGCGTTTGCATTAGCGGTGTAAGAACGATCCATATTTACACTCGAAAAACGATTTTGACGGTCTTCACGCTTCGCTATCAAAAGATAGGTCCCGAAGCTCAACGCACAGGGAAAGACCAGCCCTCCGTTGTAATCCGTGTGTTCCCCGATAAGGTTCACCCGGCCCGGAGCAAAGTAGGTATGCTCCGCTCGTTTCCCATAGATTTCTTCAAATCTATGTTCTAATTCTAGTGTGTTCATATTTATTGTTAGTTGTGTTCTGCTCTATATGCTCTGCACGCAAATATTCGGACAAAAATATAACATTTTTTTTAGTAGCACAACTTGAACTGTTAAGAATCAGGGCTGTAGAGTCAACAAGCCAGTGCAATTTTATGCAAAAAGTTTGAAAAAACACTCCTTTGGTGTATAAAAATTCAATTTTTCCCTTGGTCTTCTATTAATCTTATATTGTACATTCCTGATGAATTCATCCGTAAGCAGTCTGAAATCAGTTCCTTTTGGGATATATTGTCTGATAAGTTTGTTTGTCTTCTCAATGGCACCTTTCTGCCAGGAAGCGTATGAATCGGCAAAGTAGACAGTGGTCGCGAGCCTTTCTGCAATCTTTCTATGGCAGCGGAATTCCCCACCGTTGTCAGTGGTTATCGTGAGGACGTGTTCTTTAAACGGCATCAGCATCCTTATCACTGCCTCTGCAACCGCCTCCGGCTTCTTTCCTTGCGGCAGCCTCCCCATCATCATGTAGTTTACGCTCCGCTCGCATAAAGTAAGTATGGCGCCCTTTTGCCCCTTGCCAACAATCAAGTCCATCTCCCAGTCCCCGAACCTTTTTCCGTCAGCTTCTTCCGGACGCTCATGGATGCTGATGCGTTGCGGTATGTTGCGCACCTTGGTTGTGCGGGGGCGCTTTACATGATGCCTGTATTTCATCCTGTGACGGCAGTGGGATACCAGTTCTCCGCTCACATCCGCCCGGATGCGGCGGTAAATCGTTTCATGGGAGACGGTCATGCCTTTGTGCGACAGCCACCCGGATATCTGTTTGGGTGACCAATCCTCGCTTACCAGAAGCCGTAAGGCTTCCTGCATCACATCGGGACGGACGGCATGGTTGCCGGGAAGACGTTCACGACGCTCATCAGATAACTTCTGCGCGTGTTGCCATTGATACTCGCCGCGCTTCGTGCTGTTGCGCCTCACCTCGCGACTGACGGTGGAGGGATGGATGTTGTTTTGCCGAGCAATGGCTTTCTGGCTTTTGCCTTCTTGAATTCCCAGATAGATTGCGTATCTTTGCTCGCGGGACAGTTGTTTATACATTGCAATACAAAAGTAATTGTTCCTGGGGACTTCGGTCCCCTTTTTTTGTATTGCCTGTTGACTCTATTCTCCGTCGGCATGCCGACGGAGAATTGCACTTCTATTGTGAATCTTCAAAGAATGGTAAGATATACACGCTATATCTTTTCATTATTGATGGTGATTTTTCTCTTTTTTATTAAAGGAAATTAATATCTTTGCGAACAGTTAGTAAGAAATTAGTTATTTTTTGTTTTAAAGTGTAAGGGATTGGTAGAGTAATTGGAATAAATAGAAGTATTTACGTATGAAACCACAGATCTATATATTGAAAAATACGCACCTCGAAGTACATATTTCTACTTTAGGGGCAACTTTAACCCGCATGCTGACGAAAGATTTGCAGGGAAAGGTTGTAGATGTGTTGCTGGGTATGGAAAAGGCCGAAGATTACGAATCGCCGGAATATATTGCTAGCGGAGCTTATCTGGGAGCGATAATCGGACGTTATGGGAATCGGATTGCCCGGGGAAGATTTGAGATCGACGGTGTAAAATATCAGTTGGCGATAAATAATGGTGAAAACCATCTGCATGGAGGATTGTGTGGTTTCGATAAAAAGATCTGGAACGTCGGACAAGCCGGTACAGATTCGCTGACGTTGACTTATTGCAGTCCCGACGGCGAAGAAGCCTATCCGGGAACACTACAGGTGAAAGTCGGGTTTTCGCTGCAGGAGAAAGCTTTACGAATCGATTATGAAGCTGTTACCGATAAAAAATGTTTTGTCAATCTGACTCACCATCCTTATTTTAACCTGAATCCGGAGGCTGCCGATATTAAACGACATACCCTGAAATTATATACCGACCGCTATTTAAAGACCGACGATTTGATTCCGGACGGGACTTTTGTTACGGCTACCGGAGATTATGATTTCACTTCGCCGGCATCTTTACAAGGTGTGATCGGAAACCAGGGAGGACTGGACGACTGTTTTGTATTCAACAATTCCGGGAAACTGATTCGAATGGCAGAACTTTTTGATGATCAGACAGGTATAAAACTTTATGTATGTTCCGATTATCCGGGAGTGCAAGTGTACACGGGAAAATTTCTGAATGTAAAGCAGGCTAAGGATGGTAAACAATACGGACCTTATGCCGGAGTAGCTCTGGAAGCTCAGTTCTGGCCCGATTCTCCCAATCATCCTGAGTTTCCGTCTACACTTTTAGTGCCGGGAGAAATTTATCGGAAAACGACCATTTATGGTTTTGAATGAATTTGAGTGATTCAAATAATATTTTATTAAAACTGTTTATAACCTACAATTATGGGAAAATATGAATTAAACAAAAACCTTGCACAGATGTTGAAAGGTGGAGTGATCATGGATGTGACTAATGCAGAGCAGGCAAAAATTGCTGAGGCAGCAGGAGCTTGTGCCGTAATGGCATTAGAGAGAGTACCGGCAGATATCCGTCGTGACGGTGGAGTTGCCCGGATGTCCGATCCGCAGATGATCAAAGCCATTCAGAAAGCTGTTTCTATTCCGGTGATGGCCAAAGTGAGAATCGGTCATTTTGTGGAAGCTCAGATATTGGAAGCCATCGGTATCGACTTTATCGATGAAAGTGAAGTATTGACGCCTGCCGACGAACTTTATCATGTAGATAAAACAGCCTTCAAAGTGCCGTTCGTATGTGGAGCACGTAATTTGGGTGAAGCTTTACGGCGTATCGGTGAAGGGGCTGCTATGATTCGTACCAAGGGAGAAGCTGGAACCGGAAATGTCGTTGAAGCGGTGACTCATATGCGCCAGATCAACGATGATATGCGGCGGGTGAAAAATGCCGGAATGGAAGAATTGATGAGTCTGGCAAAAGAATTCGGAGCTCCTTATGAATTAGTGAAATATGTACACGAAAATGGGAAATTACCTGTCGTGAATTTTGCTGCCGGTGGTATCGCCACTCCTGCCGACGCTGCCTTGATGATGCAGTTGGGCTCCGAAGGGGTATTCGTAGGTTCCGGAATCTTCAAATCCGGTGATCCGGCAAAACGGGCAAGAGCTATTGTTCAGGCTGTTACCTATTATAACGATCCGGTGAAATTGGCAGAACTGTCGGAAAACCTCGGAGAGGCTATGTCAGGACTCGAGATTAAAACATTGGAGAATAAATATGCTGAGAGAGGTTGGTAAATCCGATATATCCATTTAAACTCAGTAACTTTTTACATGAAAATAGGAATTTTGGGTTTTCAGGGTGCTGTCATCGAACACCAGCGACACATCGAACAATTGGGGCAGGAAGCTGTCGTTGTCCGCTATACGGAACAATTGGCCGAGATCGATGGTATTATTTTACCCGGAGGGGAGAGTACTACCATGGGAAAATTACTAAACAGGACCGGAATGATGGAACCGCTCCGTGAAAAAATTCAGCAGGGGATGCCGGTTTGGGGTACGTGTGCAGGCATGATCCTGTTGGCAAAGGAGTTGGATCAGGATCCGGTTGTGCATTTGGGAATGATGGATATCACGGTCAGACGGAATGCTTACGGTACGCAAATCGATAGTTTCGATACTCAGGTGGTGATTTCGGAGGTAAGCGATGAACAGATTCCGCTGGTATTTATCCGGGCTCCTTATATTGTCCGTACAGGAGAACGAGTAAAAGTATTGTGTGAAGTGGAAAGACATGTCGTCGCTGCCCGCGAAAAGAATATGCTGGCGACTTCTTTTCATCCGGAGTTGACCGGAAATGCCGCATTTCATCAGTACTTTATCGGTATGTGTAGCGGTAAGTAAAAAAGCCTGTTCCCTTTCTGAAAATATTCGTTTCGGCAGGGAACAGGATTTTTTATTTTTGTTGTACTAATTCTTCGATGGTAAGCGTAGCTGTACCGATTTTCTTCACGACGATACCTGCTGCAATGTTGGCTGTTCTCATCGCTTCGCTGATTTCAAAACCTGCCGCCAGGCAAAGTCCGAGTGTCGCTACGACAGTATCTCCTGCACCACTGACGTCGAAAACTTCTTCGGAATGGGTCGGGATATGAATGGGGGGAATGGGACCGATCAGGCTCATGCCTTTATCACTGCGGGTGACTAGTAAGGCGGTCAGGTGATTGTTCGTAATCGCTTCCCGGGCTGCTTTTTCAATGGCCCGGTCGGTATTGGGTACCGTATAACCGACGATATCACTCAGCTCTTTAACGTTGGGAGTGACGATATCGGCGCCTGAATATTTCTCCCAGTTTTTCCCTTTGGGATCGATAATGACTTTTTTATCGTATTTGTGAGCTAACTTAATCAGATAACGGCATAAATCTTCGGATATCAAGCCCTTGCCGTAATCTGAGATCACCAGGATATCGTATTCCGGTAAAATCCGGCTGATCGTGTCCCGGAATAGCTTTTTATTGTCCGCATTCAATTCGCTTTTATCTTCATAGTCTACCCGGACGATTTGCTGTTTTCCGCCGATAATCCGTGCTTTGGTGATTGTCGGGGAGGAAGTTTTCAACAGAAAGGTGTCGATATTTTTGTGGCGGCTGATCCGTTCGATTTCTTTACCGAAAAGATCATGGCCGATAACACCACATAATAAACTATGTCCTCCCAGACTGACAATGTTGTTGGCGACATTCGAAGCACCTCCCAACCGGGATTCTTCTTTTTGAATGTTGACGATGGGGACCGGAGCTTCCGGAGAGATACGGTCTACTTTGCCGAAATAATATTTATCCAGCATGACATCTCCGACAATCAGAATTTTACTGTTTGAAAAATCTAACATCTTAGGCTAATTTATTCGACACCTCCGAATTCCATCAGGTAGGCTTTTATGAAACCGTCGATTTTACCATCCATGACTCCGCCGACATCGGAGGTCTGAAAATTAGTCCGGTGATCTTTTACCCGGCGGTCATCGAAAACGTAACTCCTGATTTGTGAACCCCACTCAATTTTTTTCTTATTACTCTCGATCTTCTGTTGTTCTGCCATCCGTCTTTGTAATTCCATATCATACAACATAGAACGCAACAGACGCATAGCGTTTTCACGATTGTCCAGCTGAGAACGGGTTTCGGTATTTTCAATCAGGATTTCGCGGGTTTCACCGGTATCCGGATCTTTGTAATTGTAACGTAGGCGTACACCCGTTTCTACTTTATTTACATTCTGTCCGCCGGCTCCTCCCGAACGGAAAGTATCCCAACTGATATCCGCCGCATTGATGGCTATCTCTATTGAATCATCCACCAATGGTGTCACGAATACAGAAGCAAAAGAAGTCATTCGTTTACCTTGGGCATTGAAAGGAGAGACCCTGACTAAACGATGGACGCCGTTTTCACCTTTCAGGTAACCGTAGGCGAAATCGCCTTCCAGCTGCAACGTAACCGTCTTGATTCCGGCTTCATCGCCTTCCTGAATGTTACTGACCGTCAATTTGTAGTTATTGGCTTCTGCCCAGCGCATATACATTCGCATCAGCATGGAAGCCCAGTCCTGACTTTCTGTTCCACCGGCACCGGAATTGATTTTAAGGATGCAGCTCATCTGATCGGCTTCACCCCGTAACATATTCTTTAATTCCAGCTCTTCCACCAATTGCAGGGTTTCTGCATAGTGGGTATCCACCTCTTCTTCGGTAGCTTCGCCTTCTTTGGCGAAGTCAAAGAGGACGTTCAGGTCGTCTACCGAACGGGATACAGCTTCACAGCCTTCTATCCAGCCTTTCAATTCGCGTACCTGTTTCATCACCTTTTCCGCTTGCTTCGCATCGTTCCAGAAATCAGGAGCTTGGGTACGCATTTCTACTTCTTCGAGCTCTATTTTTTTACGATCGATGTCAAAGATACCTCCTCAGAGCGCCACTGCGTTCTTCAACTGCTTTCAGTTGATCTGTTGTTATCATAATATCGTTTTTTTTGTGTGTATATTTTATGCTGCATATCATCCGGTATGCAGCATAAAATGAATTATTATTTCCCGGCTTTGTCCGCCGTATCCTTCATCAACGGTTTATCGGGAGAAATATGTGAAGGATTATATAATCTCAATACTTTGTCCTGCAATTCCTGTGCCAGTTCTTTTTGTCCTGCCTGGGTGGCAAAAGCCAATAATTGCTTGATCACTTCGATGCTGAGTCTTTCCTCTTGTTGTATACTCGGAGTATTGGCAAATTTCGGCTCGAGTGAATTGGCATATTTCAACATCTGATAGTTGTTCGTTGCCAGTTCGTTGAGCAAGTGGTTCGCCTTTTCGGTTTCTCCCAGTTCGTAATACATCGGTATATAGAACAGCATACTATTGTCTGCCGGTACCTGATACAGTGGAATTTCTTCCAATGACTTATCCAGAACGGCGACCGCTTCGGCTTGTTTACCTTCGTCATACAGTTTCTGGGCCAACCGAAGGAAGGTATTCCGGTATTTCATGACGGCGATGGTCTGATCGTGGAAGAAGTCGATGTTTACTTTCGGATCTTTGATATTTCCCCATTCGAATTTATTCATGATATTATCGTAGAGGATATCGCTGTCGATCCGTCCGTAATCATAGAATTCGGCTTCTTTCGTTTCGATAGGTACGACGCGGTAGGCCGCCCCTTCGAGCTGGAAGTATTTTTCCAATCCCATATAGGCATCCGAACCCAAACCGATTCCGAAATATACCGGACGTTCCCAGTTGTTCGTCGATAAAATATCCAGGACCATCAGTTGTGATTTGGTCAAGCCTTGCATCGGCAAATGCAGTCTCAGGTCTTTGACGATCTGATCTGCATCCTGGGGTTTAACCGTCCCATTGGCGATTACTTTGGCCGAATCTACCGGAAGGATAACGTTACGTGTCGGTATAAAATCGAGTTCCTTGATATATCCCTGTAATTTTGTCTGAGGCAGGTCGCTGGCGACAAACTCCATGACATCTTTCAGGTTTCCTTCTTTGAACTGATCCCTGATCAATACATAGTCCCGTTTCCCATCCCGGTATTGTTCATGAGTGAACGAAATCGGCACTCCGGAAGATTCATAAGCTTTCCGTTTCATCTGGTCGATATACCAGGAACCGGATAACAAACTTAAATTGACGACCCGGACATCCCGCCGTACTCCTTCCACTTCTTGTACATACCACAGTGGGAAAGTATCGTTATCTCCATAAGTAAATAAAATTGCATTCGGAGCACACGAATTGAGGTAATTACGGGCATGGGCTGTCGTGGCATAACGGGCATGACGGTTGTGGTCGTCCCAGTTTTGGGCGGCCATATTGACCGGAATGGCGAACAGACAGACCGTAGTAACGGCAATGGCCGATACCCGTGGATCTATATTTTTGATCTTTTTATTCAGAAATTCCCAGATAGAAAGCACACCCAGGCCGATCCAGATGGCATAGGCATAGAAAGAACCTGCATAAGCATAGTCCCGTTCCCGGGGTTCCATCGGAGTCTGATTTAAAAAGACGATGATGGCTATACCGGTCATGATGAACAAGAGCATGACTACCCAAAAATCCTGTTTTCCGGTTTTCCCCTTCCGGTATTGGTAAAACATCCCCAACAGACCGAGCAGAAAAGGCAACATATAATATTTATTGTTTGCTTTTTCATTTTTCAAATTGTCGGGTAATTCATCCTGATTTCCCAGGCGTAATTCATCCAGAAATTTAATGCCGGTGATCCAGTTGCCGTGCATGATGTCGCCATATCCCTGGATATCGTTTTGGCGTCCGGAGAAATTCCACATGAAATACCTCCAGTACATATGCCCTAACTGATAATTGAAGAAATAACGCATGTTATTACCGAAACTCGGGCGGGTGATGGTCTCGCCGTTGACCGTATAGGTCGGACCGTTGTTTCTTCCTGCCCAAGCCTGGTATTGATTGGCAAAGTTGGGCCGGGTATCGCTGTACATACGTGGGAAGAAACCACAAAACCGTTTGTCGTATTCATAGATGGTTTTGTTACCGATTTTTTCATAGACCCCGGTTTCTTTGTTCTGATAATAGATCGGTTCGCCCTCCTTCGTCCCTACTTGGGGAGCATTGAAATACTGGCCGTAGAGTAAAGGAGCGTCACCGTATTGGTCACGGTTGATGTATGACAATAAAGAGAATACATTGTCAGGGCTTCCTTCGTCGATAGGAGGATCGCTTAATGAACGGATAACGATCATCGAATAAGAAGAATAACCGATCAGAATCACCATAAAACAAGTCAGGATGGTATTCCAGACAGGCATCCCTTTTTTCAGCGTATAACGGATACCCCAGACTAAAGCCCCGATAATCAGTAATACATAGATGATCACTCCGGTATTGAAAGGAGCCCCCATTCCGTTGACGAAAGTCAGCTCGAACCAACCGGCTACTTTGATCACGCCCGGAATGATTCCGAAATTAACTACACCCAGGATAAATACCGAAAGAATGCCTGTTTTGATAAATCCCCGTACGGTGGGTGTATATTTTTTGAAATAATAAACAAACACGATTGCCGGGATTGCCAGCAAGTTCAATAAGTGTACTCCGATAGACAGTCCGATCAGGTAAGCGATCAGGATCAGCCAGCGGTTGGCATAACGTTCGAAAGCGACATTTTCCCATTTCAGGATAGCCCAGAAAACTACCGCAGTAAATAAAGAAGACATCGCATACACTTCGCCTTCTACGGCTGAGAACCAGAACGTATCTGTGAAAGTATAAGTCAAAGAACCGATCAGCGAAGCTCCTAATATCGCAAACATTTGTCCCATAGTCATTTCTTCACCTTCTTTTACAATAAGCTTACGGGCCAGGTGAGTGATCGACCAGAACAGGAATAAAATGGTCAGCCCGGAACAAATGGCCGACATACAGTTGATCATATAGGCTTGGGTATCTGCCGATGGAGCAAATATCGCAAACAACCGCGAAATAATCATAAATAACGGTGCTCCGGGGGGATGTCCCACCTGTAAGCCCACAGACGTGGTGATGAACTCTCCGCAATCCCATAGGCTGGCCGTTGACTCAGCTGTGAGTATGTAAGTCATACTCGCGATAACGAAAGTGACCCAACCGGTAACCCTGTTAATCAGCTTGAAGCTTAAATTAGGATGATCTTTGATTTTATACATATTCATTAATTAAGATAAATTTGCGATTATTATGTGCGTAAAAAATCATTATTTCCTCCGTTTTGAAGCTTTCTTGCCCTTGGGGCGTATTTGAATAAATAGACATAAAGTGTTAAGTGTCTGGTTATCAAAAGATGACTTCATAACGAAACAACTAATGAAGCACGAAAATAATTATTTTACTCGAATTTTCCTCATTTTTTTTGTTGGAAAAAAAAAAGGTCATATATTTGCACCGTCAAAAATGACACTATCAATGATTGTCCCATTGTGTAATGGCAGCACAGCAGGTTTTGGTTCTGTCAGTCCAGGTTCGAATCCTGGTGGGACAACACTTGATTGCCCAAGTGGTGAAATTGGTATACACGCTAGTTTCAGGTACTAGTGGCTTCACGGCCGTGTAGGTTCGAGTCCTATCTTGGGCACCAATTCAATTAAGGTTTACGATTTTAGATTGTAGATTATTTCCTGAGTAATCGTAAATCAAAATCAGCGGTCGTAAACTGAAAGTGTTCTTTTAAATGCCCGAATGGTGAAATTGGTATACACGCTAGTTTCAGGTACTAGTGGCTTCACGGCCGTGTAGGTTCGAGTCCTATTTCGGGCACCGACTTTGAAATTTACGGTTTCAGATTATTTCTAAAATAATCTGAAACGTAAAGGATTGGCCCAGGTGGTGAAATTGGTATACACGCTACTTTGAGGTGGTAGTGGTCGAAAGGCTGTGCAAGTTCGAGTCTTGTCCTGGGCACTGAAATAGATGAAGACATGAAAAACCGTTGTATTTACAGCGGTTTTTTTGTTTTCTGAAATTTTCGGAAACTTTGGGAAATTCGTAAAAAATTTCAACATTTGTTTTGATAAAAGTCTGCTTAGAAGCAGCTGTTTTTTAGGGTAAAAAGATTTCAATAACAGATAAAGTGAATCAGTTGATAGAGCAAAAGTTTCTGGCTTTATTCGAACAGCAATGGGGGAAGAAAGCCGACCGGACCGAGATGTTACCGGCTTCCGGGTCTGCACGTAAATATTGGCGTATATATTGGAACGGGGAGTCGTGCATTGCGGCCTGGAATCGAAATGTGGAAGAAAATCGCTTGTTTATCGATTTTTCCCGGCATTTTGCAGAGAAAGGATTACATGTGCCGCAAATTTATGCGGTATCGGAAGATCGGAAGGTCTATCTACAGGAAGATTTGGGTACGCAAACTTTATTGGACGTGGTCGGGCAGGAGCGAAAAGGAGATAGTTTATCGGAGCATTCGATGCAACTTTACCGGAAATCTTTGTCCGAATTATTGCGGTTTCAGTTGATCGGGGGACAGGGACTGGATTATGCCCGTTGTGTCCCACGTCCTGTATTCGACCGGCAGTGTATCCTGTGGGACCTGAATTATTTTAAGTATTGTTTTCTGAAATTGGCAGGAGCGGATTTTTCAGAGCAGGCGCTCGAAGATGATTTTATCAGGCTGACAGATGCTTTGGTTCAGGAACCTGCGGATAGTTTTATGTTTCGTGATTTTCAGTCGCGGAATATTATGGTCAGAGCCGGAGAGGTTTGGTTTATCGATTATCAGGGAGGACGGCAAGGGGCTTTACCTTATGACGTAGCTTCGTTATTGTATGATGCTATCGTAGCGATTCCTGATGAACAACGGGAAGAGTTACTGGATGGATATATCTGCGGATTACAGGCTTACCGGACGGTGGAGCCGGGACTATTCCGTCATGCTTTTTATCGTTTTGTATTGGTACGGCTGTTGCAGGCGATGGGGGCTTTCGGGCTTCGGGGACTTTACGAAAGAAAACCGCATTTTATCGATTCGATACAACCCGGTCTGCACAGCATTGACCGGCTTTTCCAGTCCGGTAGGCTGGGTGCCGATTATGCCGAAATCAGGCGGGTTTGCAGGCAATTGCTCGAATAGCTCCTAGGCTTCGGTTTGGAGTTTATGGAATACTTCCCGGAGTGAAGGATAGGTCTGGTGCGATAGCTGGGAGAGATTGTGTATCGGATACCAGAGCACTTCTTCGATATCCTCTTCGGTCTGAGGAATAAAAGATTGACCTGAAGGGGCAGACATCCGATACCAATATGTTTTTTTCAGGAACCAACTTTCATTCCGGTAATAAATATGGAGGGTGGTGTCTAAAGGAGACAGAATACTTACTTGTTTTAACCCGCATTCTTCTTCTACTTCCCGGACGGCACATTGTTCCATCGTTTCTCCATATTCCAGATGGCCTTTGGGTAGGTCGATCATTCCTAATCGTTTGATGACCAATATATCGGAATTTTGTATGACTGCTCCTCCTCCGGCTTTGACATAGGTGAAACAAGACTTGAAAATAGTAAACAAATCCTCCGGATCTTCATCATAAAGTACGGCTTTGAAAGGGATGCCTTTTTCCAGAGTTTGGTAAATGAAATTTTTCGTGGTCATAAAATCCCGGTGCACCCAACGGATATCCCCTTCTTTTAGTAAATTCTGATTATCGGTCAATAAAAAACAGCTCTCTTTAAAAAATACTTTATACATTTGCAAAAATTCTAGTATTTAACAATACAAAAATAGATAAAAATGAATACAGTTGCAGAAAAAGTGGCATCCTATTTATTGGATATTAAAGCAATTAAATTGGAACCTACTCATCCGTTTACCTGGGCTTCCGGATGGAAATCCCCGATCTATTGTGATAATCGGAAGACGTTGTCTTATCCTGAAGTTCGTTCATATATCAAAGAACAATTTGCAGCATTGATCCGGGAGAAATATCCGCAGGCAGAGGTAATTGCCGGGGTTGCTACCGGAGCTATTGCACAGGGGGTGTTAGTTGCTCAGGAATTGGGATTACCCTTTATTTATGTGCGATCTTCAGCTAAGAGTCATGGTTTGGAAAATCTGATCGAAGGTGAGTATAAAGCAGGGCAAAAGGTCGTAGTCATCGAAGACCTTATTTCAACCGGTGGTTCTAGTTTACAGGCTGTCGAAGCTTTGCGGAATGCCGAATGTGAAGTGCTGGGCATGGTTGCCATTTTTACCTATGGCTTCCAAAAGGCTGAGGATAACTTTAAAAATGCATCCTGTGAACTGACCACTTTAAGTAATTACAATGCTATGATCGATCTGGCTGTGAAAGTGGGATATGTACAGGCTGATCAGGTGGAAAAATTGAAAGAATGGCGATTGAGTCCTGAGACTTATAAATAAGTTAAAAGAGTTATTGAGTTGCTGAGTTGCTGAGTTATTGAGTTGCTGAGTTAAAAGAGTTACTGAGTTAAAAAGAGTTGCTGAGTAGCTAAAGTGAAAGAGGGGAATAGATTAAGGTGTTGTCGATTCATCGTGTTGGGGAAGGAAATTATTTTTAATGCTAGACTTATAATTTATTAACTCAATAACTCAGTAACTCATCAACTCAGTAACTCATCAACTCAGTAACTCATCAACTCAATAACTCATCAACTCAATAACTCATCAACTCTTTTAACTCATTAAATTATGTCGACAACAAAAATTACAAGTGAGATCTTAAAAATAGAGAGTCCTATTCGGGATGTTTATGCATTACTTTCCGATTTCAGCCGGATCGGTCGTTTGGTAGAGATGGCCAAACAAATGGGGATGACTAACGGATTGGAGATGGATAAAATCTCGGAAAAGATCGAATCTACCCGTTTTACAGAAGATGCTTGCTACATAACCTTAAAAGGTATGGGGGAGTTGGCTGTAAAGATCGTGGAGAAAGAAGAACCCAAATTAATAAAATTAGGAGGGGATGGAGCTACACCTTTTGAATTTAATTTATGGATTCAATTGTTGGAGAATGGACCTTACGATACCCGGATGAAGATTACTTTTCAGGGAGAGTTGAATATGGTGATGAAAATGATGCTGAAAGGAAAACTGGAAAAAGGAATCAATCAATTGGGTGAGGGGCTGGCAAAAATCCCTTATAGTTTGTTGAGTAATTCAGGTTTTTGAAACATAATTATTTTGAAAATATCCTCAGGTGTCAGGTGCACAATCGGATATTTTCAAAATAATTTTTATTTTATGCCCTCAATTTCTGGGCATTCACGCGATTCATCTTTTCTTCGGCATAAGCTTTGGTAATCGTAATATTTTTCTTTCCTTGCGAAGGTACTTCAAACATCAGGTCGGTCATAATTGCTTCGCAAATCGAGCGTAAGCCACGGGCGCCAAGGCGGAATTCGATAGCTTTATCGACGATATATTCATAGACATCTTCGTCGAATTTGAGTGTAATCCCATCCAATTCGAACAGTTTGATATATTGCCGGATAATAGCATTTTTAGGTTCTGTCAGAATATTACGTAATGCTGCCCGGTCCAACGGTTCCAGGTAAGTCAATACAGGGAGACGGCCGATGATCTCCGGAATCAACCCGAAAGATTTCAAATCCTGTGGGGCGATATATTGAAGGAAATTCTCCCGGTCGATTTTTTCTGTATTTTGGCCCGCATTAAAGCCGACGACCATCGTATTCATACGGGCTGCGATTTTCTTTTCAATACCATCGAAAGCTCCTCCGCAGATAAAGAGGATATTTTTAGTATTGACAGGGATCATTTTTTGATCCGGATGTTTACGTCCACCTTGTGGAGGAACGTTGACGATAGAGCCTTCCAGTAATTTCAATAGTCCCTGCTGTACTCCTTCGCCGCTCACGTCGCGGGTGATCGAGGGATTATCCCCTTTCCGGGCGATTTTATCCAGTTCGTCGATGAATACAATCCCTTTTTCTGCTGCCTCGACATCGTAGTCGGCTGCTTGCAGCAAACGGGTCAGGATAGATTCGATATCTTCCCCGACATAACCGGCTTCTGTCAGTACGGTCGCGTCTACGATGGTAAAAGGCACATGTAGCATTTTGGCAATTGTTCGGGCCAATAGGGTTTTGCCGGTACCTGTACGACCTACCATAACGATATTGGATTTCTCGATTTCCACTTCGTCGTTACCGGCTTTATGCAAAAGCCTTTTATAATGATTGTAAACGGCAACTGCCAGGTGTTTTTTCGCTTCATCCTGGCCAATGACATATTGGTCCAGAAAAGCTTTGATCTCTATGGGCTTTTTTACTTCGATATGTTCCAGGTTGAGTGTCGATTTACTTTTCATCTCTTCCTGGACGATATCATAGGCTTGTGAAGCACACTCATCACAAATAAAACCGTCCGTCCCCGCTATCAACAAATTAACTTCGTTCCGGTTACGTCCGCAAAATGAACATTTATCCTGCATCTTTTATTACTTTTGGGTCGATAAGAGCTCATCGACCTGCAATTTTCAATTTTATTTTTTAGCTCTGGTTAATATTGAATCGATCATACCGTATTCTTTAGCTTCTGCTGCTGTCATCCAGTAGTCCCGGTCGGAATCTTTTTCTACTTTTTTGTAGGGTTGACCGGAATGTTCGGAGATGATGGTATACAATTCTTTTTTCAGTTTCTGTACTTCTCTGGAAGTGATCTCGATATCCGCAGCCTGGCCTTGTACGCCACTCATCGGTTGGTGGATCATAATCCGGGAATGGGTTAGAGCCGAACGTTTTCCCTTGGTTCCGGCAGTCATCAGTACCGCTGCCATCGAAGCTGCCAGACCGGTACAAATAGTCGCTACATCACAATTGATATATTGCATCGTGTCGTAAATCCCCAAACCGGCATAGATAGAACCTCCCGGGCTGTTGAAATAAAGTTGGATATCACGCCCCGGATCGGCAGTTTCCAAAAACAACAACTGGGCCATAATGATATTTGCCACATCGTCGTCGATGGGTACTCCTAAGAAAATAATCCGATCCATCATCAAACGGGAAAAAACGTCCATGGTTGCAATATTCAGTTGGCGTTCTTCTATGATATTCGGAGTGATATAACTGTTCGTAGCTGTTTGAAACCGATGAAGGTTCAGACTACTGATCCCTTTGTGCTTTATAGCGTATTTTTTGAATTCGTCTTGTGGAAACATAGCTTTTTTATTAGTTTTCAAGGGGCTAAATTACAAAAAAACTATGCAATAGCAAAATCAATGGATATCGATCTTGAAACGGGCGACTTGAAACTTTATCCGGTGAAGCCGCGTATAATCCTATTACAGAATTTTAAATGGACGAGAAATGAGGTTAGTATTGTTTTTTCTTTTGGTTTTGTCGGTATTATGTATGTCTCAGACAATTGAACAAAAATGTATCGAGAAGCCGATTTATGAGCTGTCGGAAAATGGGAAAGGTAAAATTGTAGGTTCGATCGAAGTGAAAGAACAAGGGAAAGGAATAGCGATTCATGTCGTTGCCTCCGGCTTGAAGCCGGGACAATATGGTTTTCATATGCATGAAAAAAATACGATGAGTAATACCACCGATGACAAAGGGAATACGGTAATAGGTGGAGGACTAGGTGGACACTGGGATCCGGATAATACGCATAAACATGCAGGTCCTCATGGGGATGGACATCGGGGAGATCTGGAAATGTTACAAGTCGGGAAAGAGGGAACAGTCGATCAAACCGTGATTTCGACCCGGATACCTTTCAAGGCTGTCAAAGGGAAGGCTTTCGTTATTCATGCGATGCCCGATAATTTTACGGATCATCCGGTCAATGGAGGAAGCGGTGCCCGTATGTATGCTGCCCCTTTTTAGAGATTACAACGATTATTTTTAACACTGATAAGTCTTTTCACCAGGAACAGTATGGATCACTTTTGCAACCTGGTTGCAGGAATCTTCCCTTATTTTTGTATCGAACAAATGATAAAAGAATATGGAAGCTACTTGTCAGCGTTGTGCGCATACACATACTCATGCCGGAGATTGTGGGCATACTCATGATCAGCAAGGAACCGGATTTTTGATCCTTTCGTTTTTACTTCTCGTTGGCGGAGTTATACTGCGTTATCTGCAACTCCCTTTCTGGATGATTCCGGGAGTTGAAGTGCTATGGTTTTTACTGGCCTTTCTTCCGGTCGGATTTCCTGTGATGGTTGAAGTTTGGAAAAGTATACGACAGAAGGATATATTCAATGAATTTTCCCTGATGTTGTTGGCAACGATAGGGGCTTTTTGTATCGGTGAATATCCGGAAGGGGTAGCGGTGATGCTTTTTTATTCGGTGGGAGAGAGAGTACAACATCGTGCAGTCGACCGGGCCAGAAGGAATATCAGGCGTTTATTGGATGTCCGTCCTGAAAAAGCTTTGGTTTTACGGCAAGGGAAAGAACAGTCGGTTTTCCCCGGTGAGGTTGAGGTTGGAGAGATGATCATGGTAAAACCCGGAGAACGGATTCCGCTCGATGGATTGTTACAGGAAGAATATGCTCTTTTCGATACCTCTGCCTTGACTGCCCCGGACTATAAATCGTGGTGAAGAGGTATTGGCAGGAATGATCGTCTCTGGTCAGGCGATAAGATTGAAAGTGACTAAGCCTTACGAACAAAGTGCTTTAGCCCGGATACTGGCTTTGGTTCAGGATGCTTCTGAACGAAAAGCCCCGGCAGAACTTTTTATCCGTCGCTTTGCCCGTATTTATACTCCTGTGGTATTTTTGTTGGCCTTATCGATTATGTTGTTGCCTGCTTTGGTGGCAGCTTTCCATCCCGGATTCGATTATTTTTTCAAAGATTGGGCATACCGGGGACTGGTATTTTTGGTGATTTCCTGTCCCTGTGCCTTGGTGATCAGTGTCCCTTTGGGCTATTTCGGTGGAATTGGAGCGGCTTCCCGGAAGGGGATATTGTTTAAAGGCGGTAATTATCTGGATGCTATTACTCACGTCAATACTGTCGTATTCGATAAAACCGGTACTTTGACTACAGGCCATTTTCAAGTGTCTTCGATGGAGGCGGATACCGTTTCATCGCAAAGGTTGTTAAGTATCCTGTTGACCTTAGAGGAAAAAAGTACTCACCCTGTAGCACAGGCGGTTACCCGTTATGCCCTGCAAGAGGGAGCCGGGAGAATCGGTGTCACGCATTTACAAGAATATCCCGGTTATGGATTAGAAGGTGTGATAGAGGGAAAAAATGTTTTGGTCGGTAATATTCGCTTGTTGACCGATCGGGGAATAACCGTTCCGGCAGGAATTTCCGAGCGTGTCGCTACGGTTGTTGTGTGTGCTATCGCGGGAAAATATGCCGGTCATTTATTGCTTTCGGATACGCTGAAAGCAGATGCTGTCGAAGCTATCGGGCGGCTGAAACAGTTGCATATCGATAATATTCAGTTATTATCCGGCGATAAAAAAGAAATAGTCGCTATCTTTGCTAAGACCTTGGGGATTCGGCATGCACGAGGTGGTTTACTGCCGGAAGATAAAGCGGCTTACCTGGAAAAATTGAATGCAGAGGCCGGTGTTTCTGCCGCTTTTGTCGGAGATGGTATGAACGATGCTCCGGTATTGGCTTTGAGTGATGTCGGTATCGCTATGGGAGGATTGGGGGCGGATGCTGCTATTGAAAGTGCCGATGTGGTTATTCAGACCGACCAACCTTCCAAAGTGGCTACGGCGATTTCGATCGGACGAGCGACCCGACGGATTGTAAAGCAGAATATTGCCGGTGCTATCGGGGTGAAGTCACTGATTCTGATTGCCGGTGCTTGTGGATTCGTCACTTTGTGGGCGGCTGTCTTTGCCGATGTCGGTGTGGCTTTGTTGGCTGTATTGAATTCCGTACGTATCCTCAGTAAAAAATTCGAATGATGATAGAGGAAGATTTTTGCTTACATAAACTAGTTCTCCGGGATATCCGGCCGACGGCCATCCGGGTGTTGGTGCTCCGCACTTTGTTAGAGATGAAACAGGCGATGTCGGTCTCCGATCTGGAGGCTCAACTCGATACTGTCGATAAATCCACGATTTTCCGAACTCTGACCTTATTCCTGTCCCACCATCTGATTCATGGGGTGGACGATGGAAGCGGTACGTTAAAATATGCAGTATGCGACGATAGTTGTCAATGCGCGGTCGAAGATCAGCATATGCATTTCTGCTGCGAATGTTGCCATAAAACTTTTTGTGTGAAAAGTATACATATTCCCTCGGTACAATTACCTCCCGGTTTTATCCAAACCGGTGCCAATTATGTGATTAAAGGCTTATGTGCTGCATGTGCCCTCCGGAAAAAGGAATAGTCTGTGAGGGTGGGGTCGTGAGCTATTTGCGGGGGAAATAAGATAATCTTTCTCGCACTAATTGATTCGTTGTTTCTATAAAAATCTTTCCCGGGACTGTTGTCTGTTGTAGTTAATACGGATAAAGATTTTAGGATATTTATTTCTATGTTTGTGATATTTGCCCAATCGGTTTTTAGGCTTGTTTTTTGTGATGAGGGGGTAGCAGCCGGGTCATAGTGAACGATTGTTTATAGAAGATGAACATGGCGAGTGAAACACCGATGACGAGTGCAAACATAACAAATAAAGTAGTCAGGCCATTGCGGAAGATTTCGACAATCAGTTGTTGTGACTGGGATACATCGTCGCTTTTCATAAAGCGGATGAGGGCAAGTACAGTTTTATAGGCATACATACCTGGGATCATGGGAAGTAGAGCCGGAAAAGAAAATACTTCCGCCGGACACCGGACGAGGCGGGCGGCTAACATACTTAGCATCCCGATTCCGAAAGCTGCAAAGAGTGAAGATATGGTCAGATTCAACGGGGTGTAATGTAATAGGTAGAAACGACAGGCATGGCCGAAAGCTCCCAGTAAGGCTACAACTGAAATAGCACGTTTGGGGGGATTGGAGATAACGGCAAATCCGATGGCGGCAATAGCGGCAAATAATCCGTCGGTGAGGACAGGTAACCAGAATTCGTTGTTCATAATATATCTTTTCCTAAAATTAATAAAGTCATGGATAAGCCGAGAGCGATACAAATAATTAATATCGTGGCATTGATTGTTCTGGATAAACCGACAAGGACGTGACCTTCGAGTATATCCAGGATGGAATTGATCAGCGGTACTCCGGGAATCAGAAACAGGACGCTGGTACCTAGTGCGATATCTTGGGTGGTCCCTAAATTGCAGAATACTCCGAGTGCGGCAGTCAGGGAAGCGATAAAGGAACAAATAATAAAGATGACCATATGATTCAACTGAAGTTTGGTGAGTTCCTGACGGATAAAAAAGCCGGCCAGGGTGGCAATCCATACCAATCCCATGGCGATCGGATCTCCTCCGAACAAACGGCAAAATGCAGCATTGGCACAGGCAACCAGCAACAGGACCATCCAGCGTGACATACGTGGGGTGTTGACAATGGTATTGAACCGGAGCTGCAGCTCGTGAAGTCCCGGATGGTGGTCATAAGCTTCCCAGCTCAGGGCACTCAGGTCTGATATTGTACGGAAGTTTAAAGCCATTGCTGGAATCCGTCGGACGTAAGTTCGTCGGATGGAGTAGTCTTCGGAATGTTTGACGGTCATGGTGATGTTGCGCTGAAAAATGGTCATATCCACTCCAAAGCCAAAAGACTCGGCGATGCGGGTCACGTTTTTTACAATACGTGAAGTATGGCTGCCGACTGCCATCAGTGTGGTGGCGTAATCCAGCAGAAAATTCGATAATTCCTGTATTTTTTTGCTGTGTTCCTGCATGGCTGCGTTTAGAGTTTGATTTCTGCTAAAATTTCGTCTTTACCAACGATTTGGCCGGTTTTGACACATAAACGACTGATTCGGCCTCTGTGGGTGGCGGTAATGATGTTTTGCATCTTCATGGCTTCAAGTATCAAGAGAGTGTCGCCTTTGTTGATTTCCTGACCGTTATCTACTTGGACGTCCAGTATTTTGCCAGGCATGGGAGATTTGATGATTATTGTCGCCAAGTCGCTTTGACGACTGGCCAGTATTTTTTTCCGTTTCAGAGAGAACGGAGTTTCAACAGAGAAAGTATATGCGACACCGTTGAGCAATATTTCGTATTCATTTTGTTTCCGTGAAACAATTTCTACTGGATAACGCAGTCCTTTATAAGATAAGACCAAAAATCCGTCTGCTTCCTCTATCAGGTCGAGGCGTATATTTTGCCGTTTCAAACTGAAATCATAATTATTCTTTACTGTAAATTCGAATTCCGTTTGTCTGTCGCTGAGAGCGATGTATTTACTGATTTCTTTATTATTCATATTTGGTACTTATAGATTTCTGATTCGTTTGTTCAATACCCAGGGGTCGATTTGTGTGTCGGGACCGATTTCAGGAGTATTTTCGTGTGTGTAGGTATACACGGCGAATAGAGCTGCGAGCAATTCTTCGTGCGGTTCGCGCCAGACCGTCGAATGGAGGCGGGTTTCAATGAAGGAGGTGTCGAAATCACCGTTACGGTAAGTTTCGTTGTGTAATACTGCTTTGCAGAAAGGGATTGTGGTACGGATCCCTTTCACATGGAAACGTTCGAGTGCCGAAAGAGTCCGTTCGATGGCTTGTTCGCGGGTGTCTCCGGTGACGATCAGTTTGGCTACCATAGAATCGAAAAAAGGGGTAATTTCTGAACCGGGGGCAATACCGGTTTCAATGCGGATGTGATTGCCTTGTGGTAAACGAAGTTGACGGATAACACCGATACTGGGAGAAAATCCGGCTTGTACGTCCTCTGCGTTGATCCGGCATTCGATAGACCAGCCGTTGAGGTGAATCTGAGATTGACGCAACGGTAATTTCCGGCCCGCAGCGATATTGAATTGTAATTCCACCAGATCGATTCCGGTGATTTCTTCTGTAACCGGGTGTTCCACCTGAATACGGGTGTTCATCTCCATGAAATAGAAATGCTTCTGATGGTCGAGCAGGAATTCCACTGTTCCCAGACTTTGATAGCCTGCCTGTTTTGCCAGGGAGACTGCTGCTGCTGCCATTTTTTTCCGGAGGCGTTCGTCGAGAGCGGGTGACGGGGCTTCTTCCATCAACTTCTGATGTTTACGCTGTATGGAGCATTCCCGTTCGCCCAGATGCACGACATTTCCATAATTGTCGGCTACAATCTGAAATTCGATGTGCTTCGGGTTTTCGAGGTATTTTTCGATAAATACCGAAGGATCGTTAAAGGCTACCTGTGCTTCTGCGGTTGCTATTTTGTAAAGTTGTTCGAGTTCATCCTGATGATGGACAATACGCATTCCTCGTCCTCCTCCGCCCGATACTGCTTTGATAATGACCGGATAGCCTAGTCGTTTGGCAATTTTCCGGGCTTCATCGAGGGTATGTACGGCTCCTTGGCTGGCTCCAAGCATGGGGACTCCGCTCTGTGCGGCAATTCCTTTTGCTGCAACTTTATCGCCCATAAGTCGGATGACTTCGGGTGAAGGGCCGATAAAGACGATTCCATTATCCCGGCAGCGTTCGGCTAATTCCGCGTTTTCAGACAGGTATCCATAACCTGGATGTAATGAGTCGATCTTATATTCCCGGGCTAGTCCAACCAATCTGTCGATATCCAGAAATTCCGGTATATTCCCATCGGTTTCCGGGAAATTGATCACGGCATCAGCAGCTGATAAATATACAGCTTCGGGTTCTTTGGCTGTTCGGACGACATAAGTTTTGATGCCCATGCGCCGGGCTGTACGGGCAATTCGGATGGCTATTTCGCCTCGGTTAGCTATTAAAACTGATTTTATCATATCTATTTCATTATCTTTTTATTTTGTCCCCCTTTTCTTTCGCTTTTATCTTTTTAAAGCGGTATATTTCCATGTTTCCGGCGGGGTAGACTGACTGATTTCTTTTCTAAAGATTTAAGTACCCGGATGATTTTCAGTCGGGTGACGGACGGGTCGATGACTTCATCGATAAATCCTTTTTCGTTGGCGATATAAGGATTGGCAACCTCCTCCCGGTATTGTGCCAGTAATTCTTTTTTCAAAGCAACGGGATCTTCGGCAGCGGCCAGTTCTTTGTGGTAGAGAATGGCGATTGCCCCTTCGGGTCCCATGACAGCGATTTCTGCTGTCGGCCAGGCAAAGTTGTAGTCGCCACCGATCCCTTTGCTGTTCATAACGATATAGGCTCCTCCGTAAGATTTTCGCAGTACGACGGTGATTTTGGGTACAGTAGCCCGGGTGTAAGCATACAATAATTTTGCTCCATGGCGGATAATCCCGGCATGTTCCTGATCAGCTCCCGGCAGGAATCCGGGAACGTCTTCAAGAGTAAGGATGGGAATATTGAAACTATCACAGAAATTGATGAAACGGGCAGCCTTGACAGAAGAGTTCATATCCAAAGTACCGGCCATCACCTGAGGTTGGTTGGCGACGATTCCGGTTACATAGCCTCCGAACCGGGCCAAGCCGATAATGATATTGGGGGCATAGTTTTCAGCTATTTCCAGAAATTTACCTTTATCGGTGATCAGCCGGATGATATTCCGGACGTCATAAGGTTTGTCGGGATCTTCGGGAACAAGGTCTCTGAGACTTTCTTCTATACGGTCCGCCGGATCGTCGGTGGCCAGATAGGGAGCATTCTCGATATTGTTGGAAGGAAGATAGGAAAGCAGCATTTTCACTCCCCGCAAAGTGTTCTCGTCATCGTTGAAAACAAAATCAGCGACTCCTGATTTGACAGCATGTACTGAAGCCCCTCCCAATTCTTCGGGAGAGATGGTCTCATTCAACACTTGTTTAACGACATTGGGGCCTGTAACAAACATATAACTGGTTGCGGCAGTCATAAAGATAAAGTCGGTGAGTGCCGGGGAATAAACGGCGCCGCCTGCTGCCGGACCCATGATCACCGATATTTGGGGAATGACCCCGGAGGCCAGTACATTACGGCGGAAAATACCGGCATATCCGGCCAGACTGGCCACTCCTTCCTGTATGCGCGCTCCTCCCGAATCGATCAGGCCTACAACAGGAGAACCTGTTTTCAGGGCCATATCCTGTACTTTTATAATTTTGGCAGCGTGTACAGAACCCAATGATCCTCCCTGAACATTGAAGTCCTGGGAATAGGCAAATACCTGTCTGCCGTTTATATTTCCAAATCCGGTAATAACTCCGTCTCCATAGGAACGTACTGTTTTACCGAAAGAGGTGGTGGCCGATGGAGAATAAGCATCGACTTCCTCGAAGGTGCCTTCATCAAAAAGAAATTCTATTCGTTCCCGGGCTGTCAGTTTGCCGCGGTTGTGTTGTTTTTCTTCATATGCTTCGCCGTATTGCCGGGCTAAGGCTTCCTGTCTCGCCAGGAATTTTTCAAACGATTTTCTCATGCTAAGTCAGTTTACATCTATTAATTGCTTTATTATTCTGGCAATCTCTTTTAAGATTCGTAAGTGTAGCCGATTGATAATTACTCGTTAATCATCGATTGTTACCGTTGAGCATGGCTTAAACTTAGCTTTCACAAAATAAAGAATACGCAGGGGTATATTTACCCGGACGGGTGTCGGTCTGATAAGGGCTGACTCTGGCTTTATTCCGCGAAAGCATTGTCAATTCGCTGAGGCAGGTATCCTGACTTTCACCGTTTTAGCCGTCCTTCCCGTCTTATGCTGACAGTGGACATGATTGGCCGAACTTTTATGGTGATTACAGTTGCGCGACAGTCCGTGATTTTCACACGGTTCCCTATTCTCCCCATCGTAATGAGGCACCTGAGCGATCTGATTCACATCTTGTAAAGAACTTCAATGGGACAAAAGTATAAAAAATCTTTTATCCGTTGAAATTTTAATAAAATCTTTCCCTTTTCCTTTGTTTTGTTGTTGATTATCAGTGAGTAAAAATTTGTAACTTCTTGTTTTTATAAGAGGCGGGTCTTTGTTGTCCGGATGATCGTCGATTATTTTTATGCATTCCGTTGTTTTTAATCGATTTTTTACTTCATCGGACGTTGAGAGAGGAGAAGGAAGTTCGGGTGAAGGAGGTGTTATTTTATGATTTTTTAGGAGAGGTTTGTTTCATTGCTGCAATTATTTTTCTCATTTTATTTAAAAATTAAAGAAAAAAAGTAGGAATATAAATTTATTTAGGTACATTTGCGTCGTCATGGTGACTCATCCTCACACGGAGGAATGAGTTGAATAGGGAATCCGGTGAGAATCCGGTACTGTACCCTCAGCTGTATGTTCTTTAAAAAGGGTTTTGCATTCTTATGGTCACTTTTTCCTCCGGGAGAAGGGAAGGCCGCAAAATCCGGAACAAGTCAGAAGACCTGCCTGACCTATAATTGCCAGTTGTTCTGGGGAATAAGGACAATGGGTATGTGCGTTGTTTTTCACAATTATTTTGGGAAAAGGGATACGGGTGTGTCCTGGAAAACACGAAGGCATAACCTCGTTTTGGGAGGATGTGTAAAGGATGCTTTTTTATTTTTTAAAAAGGCTGGCGCTATCGTTTCCGTAAAGGGAAAGACGTATGTTATATAGCATACGATAGTTGTCCTTTGTGTCTTTTGATTAGAGAAATAATTCTTTAAATATTGTATTGTTAATCAATAAAACGCCACTAATTATGATGACCAGAGCTGAGTACATTGAAAGCCTCCGCAGATTGAATCTGAAGGTTTATTTTATGGGTGAGCTGATCGAAAATCCTGTCGACCACCCGATGATTCGTCCTTCTATGAATTCTGTAGCCAAAACTTATGAATTGGCTGAAAAACCGGAATATCAGGATCTGATGACTGTTTATTCACCGCTGATCGGCAAGCGGATCAACCGTTTTTGCCATCTCCACCAAAGCACGGAAGATTTGGTGAATAAAGTGAAAATGCAACGTTTGATGGGACAAAAGACGGCAGCCTGTTTCCAGCGTTGTGTGGGAATGGATGCTTTCAATGCCATTTTCTCTACCACCTATGAGATGGACCAGAAGCTTGGGACAGAATATCACAAGCGGTTCACTGAATATATGAAGTTTGTACAGGAAAACGACCTTACGGTTGACGGAGCGATGACCGATCCGAAAGGTGACCGTAGTTTGTCGCCCTCCAGACAGGAAGATCCGGATATGTATATGCATGTCGTGGAAGTGCGGGAGGATGGTATTGTCGTACGGGGAGCAAAAGCTCATCAGACCGGGGCTGTCAATTCGCACGAACACCTGATCATGCCTACTGTGGCCATGAAAGAAGAGGATAAAGATTATGCCATTTCGTTTGCTGTCCCCTCAGATGCCGAAGGCGTATTTATGGTGTACGGCCGTCAGTCCTGTGATACCCGTAAAATGGAGGAAAATGCCGATATGGACCTCGGAAATGCACAGTATGGTGGGCACGAAGCACTGGTTGTTTTCGATAACGTGTTTGTTCCCAATGAACGGGTGTTTATGTGTCGGGAATATGAATTTGCCGGAATGATGGTAGAGCGTTTCGCCGGATATCACCGTCAGTCTTACGGAGGGTGTAAAGTCGGAGTCGGGGATGTATTGATCGGTGCAGCTGCCCTTGCCGCCGATTACAATGGCGTGCCCAAAGCCAACCACATCAAGGATAAGCTGATCGAAATGATACATCTGAACGAGACGCTTTATGCTTGTGGTATTGCCTGTTCGGCAGAGGGTGAAAAGATGCCTGCCGGTAACTATCAGATCAATCTGTTGTTGGCCAATGTCTGCAAACAGAATATTACCCGTATGCCTTATGAGATTGCCCGTCTTGCAGAAGATATTGCCGGTGGGTTAATGGTGACCATGCCATCCGAGCAGGATTTACGCAGCGAAAAGATCGGTCCTTATGTAGAGAAATATTTGCAGGGAGCAACCGGGACTTCTACCGAAAACCGGATGCGTATCCTGCGCCTGATCGAAAATATTACCTTGGGTACGGCAGCTGTTGGATATCGGACAGAATCTATGCATGGAGCAGGTTCACCTCAGGCACAGCGTATTATGATCTCCCGTCAGGGAAATCTGGCTGCGAAGAAAGAACTGGCTAAAGTGATTGCTAAGGTGGATGAAAGCAAAGATAGAAAGTAGTAGTAGTTTTGAGGAACGGGTCCGGGAGATCGTACTTTACCGGGTCCGTCCTCATTTACTGGAACATGGCGGGGATTTGAGTGTCAGGGAAATCCGGGGCCGGGATGTCGGAATTGTGTTTTCCGGAGCCTGTGGAGCCTGTCCTGCGGCACAAATTACGGTGGAACAAGTGGTAGAGAAAGGTTTGCGTCGTGAGCTTGGAGATAAACTCGGCCGTGTGTATCTGATCAACGAAACAGATGAGGGCTTACTCGCTTTTGCCCGGAAATTATTAAACCGAAAAAGGTGATCAAAACGAGGATTATGGAATGGAAAGAAATATATAAAAACAGGTTTGCGACAGTGGAGGAAGCTGTCCGTGCCATAGAAGACGGAGACCGTCTTGTGTTCGGACATGCTGCCGGTTGTCCGCAGGTTGTGCCGGCGGAAATGATCGCACAAAAAGAACGCTTGCATGATGTCGGTATTTACCACATGCTTACGCTGAACGATGGCTCATACCTGACACCCGGGACGGAAGGACATTTCCGCCACATCACTAATTTTGTCGGGGGAAATTCGCGCCAGGCTGTCGCTGACGACCGGGCCGATTTTCTTCCTGTATTTTTTTATGAAATACCACAGCTGTTTGATGAGGTATATCCTGTGGATGTGGCGGTAATCCAAGTGTCTTATCCCGATAGTGAAGGAAATTGCAGTTTCGGACTCTCTTGTGATTATACTAAAGCGGCAGCAGAAAAGGCGCGACTGGTGATCGCAGAGATGAATGAAAATATGCCCTATGTCGAGGGAGATAACAAAATTCATATCTCCCGGTTGGATTATATTATTCCGACTAACCTGGCATTGCCCGAAATTCCGCTGCCTAAAATTACGGATGTCGAAAAAGCCATCGGGCGTAATTGTGCTTCTTTGATTGAGGATGGTTCCACCTTACAGTTGGGGATCGGAGCGATTCCGGATGCCGTGCTCCTGTTTATGGGAGATAAAAAAAACCTGGGTATCCATACCGAAATGTTTTCCGACGGAGTGATCGATTTGGTGGAATCAGGAGTGGTCAATGGCAGTAAAAAGACCTTGCATCCGGGGAAATTGGTTGCCACTTTCCTGATGGGGACGCGCCGCTTGTACGATTTCGTCGATAAAAACGCCTGCGTAGAAATGCGTCCTGTAGATTATGTCAACGATCCTCGTGTCATTGCACAAAATGAAAAGATGGTTTCCATCAATTCCTGCATCGAGGTTGACCTGATGGGGCAGGTGGCTTCCGAGACAATCGGACTGAAACAATTCAGCGGAACCGGAGGACAGGTAGACTATGTCCGGGGGGCAGCCTGGTCTGCCGGTGGTAAATCGATCATGGCTATGCCTTCGACTGCAGCTAAAGGTAAGGCTTCCCGGATTGTACCTTTCTTGGCGCAGGGTGCAGCTGTTACTACTTCACGCAATGATGTCGATTATGTGGTGACTGAGTACGGCATCGCCCGGTTGAAAGGTAAAACGCTGAAACAACGGGCTCGGGCATTGATTGCTGTGGCACATCCCGATTTCCGCCCTATGCTGGAAGAAGAATATCAGAAACGTTTTAAGGATTAACTGGTGGCGGATAACTTCCGGCGATTTATGGTCCCGGGGCTGTCCATCGTTTTATAATCATGTATTATGCAATTATTTAAATTAAAAACCCGTTTGAGCAAATTCGATCATTTTGCCGATTTTGCCCGTGAATTCAAGCTCTCGGAGCACGATTTGGTGATTACCAATGAATTCCTTTATGAACCTTTTATGAAATCTCTGAATCTCCCTTGTCATTTCATTATGCAGGAGAAGTTCGGTTTAGGAGAACCATCGGATAAAATGATGAACACTATCCTGAAAGAAGTGAAAGGAGTCGGTTTCGACCGGGTGATTGCGGTCGGTGGCGGAACGGTGATCGATATTTCCAAATTGTTTGTATTGAAAGGGGTGGAAGACGTTACGGAAGCTTTCGAACGTAAAATTCCGATCGTCAAAGAAAAACAATTGGTCATTTTGCCTACCACCTGTGGAACCGGAAGCGAGGTGACCAATATATCCATAGCTGAAATTACCTCCAAACATACTAAAATGGGATTGGCCGACGATGCCATTGTGGCCGACGATGCTGTGCTGGTACCGGAGTTGCTCAAAGGGCTGCCTTTTAAGTTTTATGCCTGTAGTGCGATCGATGCGTTGGTACATGCCACCGAGTCGTATGTTTCGCCCAAATCCAATCCTTATACCCGTTTGTATTGCCGGGCTGCCATCGAAATAATCATCGATGTGTTTCAGGGGATTGCAGCGAACGGACCCGAATATCGTTTCGAAAGACTGGGGGATATGCTGATGGCAAGTAATTATGCCGGAATAGCTTTTGGAAATACAGGGGTGGGGGCTGTACATGCTTTATCCTATCCGTTGGGTGGTAGTTATCATGTACCTCATGGCGAATCGAATTATCAGTTTTTCACCGAAGTATTCAAACTTTATAATGCCAAAAATCCTTCAGGCGATATTGCCCGGCTGAACGACTTGTTGTGTGTACAATTGGGAGTTAAAGAAAATCCCAATCACGTACACGATGAAAAAATGGGAAAATAGATTACGAAGAATAAACTACGAGTCTATGGAAAGAAACCGGAAGAAATTCAGGGTTTTACCAGCAGTGTGTTGCAGACTCAGCAACGTCTTTTGGCCAATAATTATGTCTCGCTGTCGGAGGAGGAGATCCGGGAGATTTATAAGGTGCTGTATTAAATCAATTTTTTAAGTTGAGAATTACATTGTAATCGTTTAGGAAATCCTGGATTTCGTTGAGAAAAATCCGGAGGATTTTTTGTCGGGAGCTTTGAGACTGATCAGGCAGAAACAAAGACAGAAAGCTGTCCGGCAATTAAAGTTTGTGTTATAATTATAAACTGAAAAAGTTATGGAAATAAAGGAAATGGTGGTGAAAGCCCGCAAGGCTCAGGAGATTTACGAACATCATTTTGACCAGGATCAGGTCGACCGGGTTATCCGCGAAGCTGCCCGTGTCATTTATGATCATGCCGAAGAATTGGCCCGGTTGGCTGTAGACGAAACCGGCATGGGGGTGTATGAGCACAAAGTAGCTAAAAACCGCAATAAATCGAAAGGGGTTTATTATAACCTGAGGGGTAAAAAATCCATGGGTATCATCGATATGGATGAAAAAACCGGATTGATCGAAATTGCCAAACCGATCGGTGTGGTAGCCGGGATCACGCCGATGACCAATCCGATTGTGACACCGATGTCGAAGATTATTTTTGCCCTCAAAACCAAAAACGCCATTATTATAGCTCCGCATCCACAGTCAAAAAGATGCTCGGCTCTGGCTGTAAATCTGATCAAGGACGTTGTGGCTCCGTTCGGGGTTCCTGCCGATCTGATCCAGGTGATCGACGAACCTTCTATCGATAAGACCAAAGAATTGATGGAAGCCTGCGATGTCGTTGTTGCCACAGGAGGGATGCCGATGGTGAAATCCGCTTACTCTTCTGGAAAACCCTCTTTCGGTGTTGGTGCCGGTAATGTACAGGTGATCCTTGATCGTAATATCGATCTGGAGGCAGCAGCTGAAAAGGTGATTACCGGACGTGCTTTTGATAATGGTATTATCTGTTCCGGAGAACAATTTTTCACTTATCCGGTAACCGATCGCGAAGCTGTGTTCAAGGCCTTTACTGCACATGGGGCTTATTTTGTTACTGCCGGAGAGAAAGAGCGTTTGCTGAATGTACTCTTCCCGGAAGGAAAAATAAACCGGGCTTTGGTTGGGCAGTCGGTGAAGAAGATTGCCGGTGCTGCCGGTATCGATCTGCCTGAAGGTATCCGTGTCATTGTAGCTGAAGCAACCGGAGCCGGACATGCCGATCGTATCTGCAAAGAAAAAATGTTTCCGGTAATGGGTTGCCTCGGATATGACAATTTTGAAGAAGCCTTACGGATCGCCAAGACTAACCTGAACATGGAAGGTAACGGTCATACAGCCGGAATTCATTCCAACGATCAGGCCAATGTGATTAAGGCCGGCACCGAATTGTCCGTTTCCCGTCTGATTGTGAACGCTCCTTGTGCAACCACTGCCGGTGGGTCTATTCAGAACGGTCTGCCTGTAACCAATACATTGGGATGCGGAAGCTGGGGAAATAATTCGATTTCGGAGAATTTTACTTATAAACATTTATTAAATATCACCCGGATTGCTCCGCTGTCGGCACGTATCCATGTGCCTTCGGATGAAGAGATCTGGGCGGATTGAAAATAGGGATTGTGGCCGGGTTTGCAGTGCCCGCAGTTGTTAAAAAATATTTCGGAGTGGTTTCATGATTTATAAGGATAACCTGCGGCCTGCAAACCCCAAAATATAGTTCGTAAAGTTTATATAGATGGATTTGCATTTGAGTATAAAGGAGATATTCACCGCTTTTATGGTGTTGTTTGCTGTGATCGATATTACAGGTTCTACGCCTATTATCATCAATCTCAATGCAACAGGAAAACAGGTGCAGGCAGGGAAAGCTGCTCTGATCTCTTATGCAGTCATGATTACTTTCCTTTTTGCAGGGGATGCCCTGTTGCAACTTTTCAATGTCGACATTTCTTCTTTCGCCATAGCCGGAGCATTGGTATTGCTGGTGCTTGCTGTAGAAATGATTTTCAGTGTAGAAATTTTCCGTAACGATGGACCTGCCGGGAGTGTAACTATTGTGCCTGTTGTCTTTCCTCTGATTGCCGGGGCAGGGACATTGACAACGACGCTTTCTCTGCGGGCAGAATGTCATCTCTCCAACCTGATCCTGGCCATTTCACTCAATATGCTTCTGGTTTATCTGGTACTCCGCAATGCTTATCTGGTGGAACGCATTTTAGGGAAAAGTGGTGTCTACGTCCTGCGTAAATTTTTCGGCATCATCCTGCTGGCAATGTCCGTACGGCTGTTTATCAGCAATCTGAGTATGTTGTTGAATTCATTTTCACGCTAAAGCCAATTATAGTAACGTTTTGTTTTTGAACGCCTTGTCAACGATTACTTACCGGTAACTATTCAGAAGTCGCTGTTTTATTCCTCTGTTCGGCTATAAAAAAGTACCCGCAGGAACCATCGGTTTTCAGCCAGGAATTAATTACTTTTGTGATATGGATTATGCTATTTCACATCATACTGTTTTTATGCCGGCCGGGGAGTATATCCGGAAATACCGGGATGAAGATAAATTCATTGTATTTTGCCGCAGATGTAATCGTTATGATCGTTGCTGGGCTTGTCCACCATACGATTTCGATATATCTGCAAGGATTGGCAAGTACAAATATATCTGCATAACAGGCACTCAGATCGTGCCTGATCCATCCTCTGTACCAACTATTCCTGCGGGAACAGAGAAAGAGGTCGTTATCGGCCTGTTGACAGAAGTGCGCCTTCAACTAGATTCTTGGTTGCGGTGGCTTGAAACGGAATATCCGGGTAGTCTGGCTTGTTACGCAGGGACTTGTCACCTTTGCCCTGACGATACGTGTACCCGTATCACCGGTCAGCCTTGCCGTCATCCTCATCTGATCCGTCATTCCCTGGAATCTTTCGGTTTCGATCTCGGCCGTACGGCTGAAGAATTACTTCATATTCCACTGGTATGGAGTGATGGGGTGAAATTTCCCGAATATCTGATGTTAGTCAGTGGTTTATTTACCGATGTGCCAATCGACATAAGCTTAAAACCTGCACCATAGTTTGGTTTTTCCGTTCCAGTGGTTGCGTCGGCAACCTGAAATGTGTCTGCGTGATTTTGTTGCTTTATGGTCTTATCTTTCGATCGATTCCAGCCTTTTATTTATACGCTTTAGGAATCGTTTATAAGCATCGGTGGGCTGAAATTTCTACCGGTGTTTTCAAAATAAGTTGTCTTAAAATTTGTAAAATAAATTTTATTCTCTATTTTTGAAGCGTATTGGCTTTCCTATGTCCATCCGGTATAGGAAATAAAAGGGAACCGGGTGTAAATCCCGGACAGGCCCCGCTGCTGTGAGCTTCTTTACAACGTCCGGACAATGCTTCTGCCACTGTCGTTTATACCTCCGACGGGAAGGCGTCTGGATTGGAGCAAGTCAGAAGACCTGCCATACAAGCAATCGTCTGTGCTTTCGCGGATTCAGAGCCGGACACCTGCACATATATATTACTGTACTGTTAAAACACCGGGGATAAATGCGGGTGTATGTGGGAGGCGGCAGAGTGTTCGTATTTCCTTCTGGCCTGTTTTTATTTGAAGGATCCGTCCGACGCATCCTGCCGGTGTTTTTAATTTTCTTTTGAATTTTTCAAAACAATAACCAACTTTTTTTTTATTCGATAAATTCCGTTATATTTGTGTCGGTATCAGGTTTCAGAATCGGTCATCACTGATTCAGGATTAAAATGGGAACTCCTGTGAAAATCAGGGACTATCCCCGTAGCTGTAAGTTCTATTCAAAGGTTGTACATTCGGAAGCCACTGCCGGTATGTCCGGTGGGAAGGCGTACAATCGGAACAAGTCAGAAGACCTGCCTGAGTACTTTTGTTTAATTCGTAGCTTTCGGGTGAAAGGTGACAGAATAAATGAACTGGTAAACTGTACTTGGTGTGTACAGGGCAGTGGTCATTTACATGCAATCTATCTTATCTGTGAGTTACCTTAATTCTGTTAAAATCAATGGAACAGGTAAAACTTCCGTTTAGGGCGGATATTGTCGGTAGTTTCTTGCGACCGGAACGACTGAAAAAAGCAAGAAAAGACTTCGAATCAGGCTTATTATCTCCTGCCGCACTCCAACAAATCGAGGATGAAGAAATTGAAAAATTAATAGCCGAACAAAAAGTTGTCGGCTTACAGGTTATTACAGATGGGGAATTTCGCCGTTCGTGGTGGCACCTCGACTTCTTTTGGGGATTAGGAGGCATAGAGAAAAAGGCAGTTGGGCAGGGATATGTATTTCACAATCTGGAAACCCGACCGGAATCTGTAAAAGTGACCGGGAAAATTACAGGATACAATCATCCCATGATCGCTCATTTCCGTTTCATCCAGAAACTGGCTGGCCAGGCGATACCCAAGCAAACGATTCCTTCTCCGGCACAACTTTTGGCCGAGTTGATCCGCGAGGGAAATATGGATGAAACCCTGAAAGTATATGGCCGGATAGACGGATTATTAGAAGATATAGCACAGGCCTATCGCCAGGTGATCAGTGGTTTCGCTGCAGCAGGATGTCGTTATCTCCAATTCGACGATTGCACATGGGGTATGCTTTGTGATGAAAAATTCCGCTGCAATCCACAGGTGAATGCGGAAGAAATGGCCCTCCTTTTTGCCCGGATAAACGAGATGGCTTTGAACTCAAGACCGGAAGGAATGACCATTACAATGCACGTTTGCCGGGGTAATTATCATTCTGCCTGGGCATCGTGGGGGGGGTATGAGCCGGTTGCCGAAACCTTATTCGACCTCCCGGTGGATGCTTTTTTTCTCGAATTCGACGACGAGCGTTCGGGAGGTTTTGAACCCTTACGCTTCATACAGAACCAAACTGTAGTCTTGGGATTGATTACAACCAAAAATGCTGCCCTTGAGGATAAACAGAAAGTGAAAAACCGCATTGCGGAAGCCAGCCAGTATGTTCCCCTGGAACGGCTTTGTCTGAGTCCCCAGTGTGGCTTTGCTTCTACCGAAGAGGGAAACAAACTTACCGAAAAGCAACAGTGGAACAAAATCCGGTTAATGTTAAAAATTGCACATTCCGTATGGAAAAATAAATAACGATTTATATGGATTTTTCAACATCAAAAACAGAAAATTTATTCTTGCAAATGATCCGGGAATTTGCAGAAAAAGAAGTGAAACCGTTGGCAGCAGCTGTCGACGAGGAAGAACGTTTTCCGGAAGAAACGGTAAAGAAAATGGCTGCTTTGGGAATGATGGGCATCCCATTCCCCAAAGAGTATGGCGGGGCAGGTGGCAACAACCAACTCTATTCGATGGCTGTCGAAGAATTGTCACGGGTATGTGCTACTACAGGGGTTATTGTTTCTGCACACACTTCTTTGTGCGCTTCTCCGATTTATGAGTTCGGCAATGAAGAACAACGCCGTAAATATTTGCCCCGCTTGTGTTCCGGCGAATGGATCGGAGCTTTCGGACTGACCGAACCGAATGCAGGCACGGACGCTTCGGCACAGCAAACGATGGCTGTGAAGGAAGGGGAGCATTATGTGCTCAACGGCTCCAAAATTTTTATTACCAATGCTGCTTATGCACACGTTTACATTGTCATGGCCATGACCGATAAGGCACAGGGGACGCGGGGGATTTCGGCCTTTATCGTAGAACGTGATTTTCCGGGATTCTCTATCGGTAAAAAAGAGAAAAAAATGGGCATCCGGGGATCCGCAACCTGTGAGTTGATTTTTGAAAATTGTATCGTCCCGAAAGAAAATCTGTTGGGAAAAGTGGGGGAAGGCTTCAGGATTGCAATGAAAACACTCGACGGCGGACGTATGGGAATCGCTTCACAGGCCTTGGGTATTGCTCAGGGGGCTATGGATGAAACGGTGAAGTATGTAAAAGAACGGAAACAATTCGGACGGTCCATCGGACAGTTTCAGAATACTCAATTCCAATTGGCCGATTTGCAGACCAGGATTCAGGCTGCCCGTCTGCTGGTGCGTAAAGCAGCTTGGAAAAAGGATATGAAACAACCTTATTCTGCTGACTCTGCACAGGCTAAATTGTTTGCAGCCGAAACAGCGATGGAGGTGACGACCAAAGCAGTACAATTCCATGGAGGCTACGGTTATACCCGTGAATATCCGGTGGAACGAATGATGCGGGACGCCAAGATTACAGAAATCTATGAAGGAACGTCTGAAGTACAACGGATGGTGATTGCAGCTGCATTACTCAAATAAGAGTGGAGAAAAGATAATCGATAAATGAAAAAATGATAAACGTATGAAAATAGTAGTATGTATCAAACAGGTGCCGGATACAACAGAGATCAAATTGGACCCCGCTACGGGGACGATGATCCGGGATGGGGTGCCCAGCATTATGAATCCCGACGATAAAGGGGGACTGGAAATGGCTTTACAATTAAAAGATAAATATGGGGCGGAAGTCACGGTAATAACCATGGGGCCTCCTCAGGCCGATGATATTTTGCGTGAGGCTTTTGCTATGGGAGCTGACCGTGCTATTCATTTGAACGACCGGAAATTTGCCGGTGCCGATACTCTCGCTACGTCGAATGCGATTGCCGGCGCTTTGCGCGTGTTGGATTTTGACCTGGTAATCACCGGCCGGCAAGCCATCGACGGGGATACCGCTCAGGTAGGACCACAGATTGCCGAACATTTGGATTTACCTCAGGTGACTTATGTTGAAAACCTGGAATTTGACGGGAGCAGGACATTTACGATCCGGAAGTCCACAGAAGACGGTTTTCAGCTGGTACAGGTAGATGCGCCTTGCGTGGTGACGGTGCTGGCAACGGCTAATAAAGCCCGTTATATGTCGGTCCGGGGAATTGTGGAGGCTTATAACAAAGAAGTTGAAGTGTGGGGCTTTGAACATATCAGTGTAGAAGAAGAAAAACTAGGCTTGAAAGGATCGCCCACCCGCGTATGGAAATCATTTACCAAAGGAGCAAAAGCAGCCGGAAAGGTGTTTGAAGTGGAACCTGCCGAAGCTGCCGATATAATCGTAGAGAAATTGAAAGAAAAATTTATAATCTGATGAACAGGTAGCAACGGATTGCAGACCACAGACTGTGGTAAACCTTAAGTTTTTATACCTTGAACATATACTTTTTTTCCGGCCATTGGCTGAGGTCTGCTTCCGTTTACCGTTCATTGTTAATTTGAATACAATGGATAAATCCCAATATAAAGACGTCTGCGTGTTTGTAGAACAACGCGAAGGTATCATACAAAAAGTGGCATTGGAACTGCTGGGTAAAGCCCGGGAACTTGCCGATACCTTGAATGAGAAAGTGATCGCCTTATTGCTCGGTTATGATATGAAAGACCAGGCTCAGGAGCTGATTGCTTATGGTGCCGACATTGTCGTGTGTGTGGACGAACGTGAATTGGCAGAGTACAATACCGAGCCTTATGCACAAGCTGTCAGCCAATTTATCCGTGAACGTCATCCGGCCATCGTATTGATCGGAGCCACGACTATCGGCCGCGATCTGGGCCCCCGATTATCTGCCCGGCTGACTACCGGCCTCACGGCCGACTGTACAGGCCTGGACATTTCGCCCGAAAATGATTTGCTGATGACCCGTCCGGCTTTCGGTGGTAACCTGATGGCTACGATCATTTGTAAAGAACATCGTCCGCAAATGTCTACTGTCCGGCCGGGAGTGATGCGTACAAAACCCAAAGATCCGGCACGGCGGGGGACGATTGAAAATATGAAAGTCAGTTTCGACCCGTCGAAATTCAGAGTTAAAATTCTGAAAACGGTGAAAGAACAGAAAACCCGGATCGACATAACGGAAGCTAAAGTGCTGGTGTCAGGTGGGCGTGGTGTCGGCAGTACGGCTGGTTTTGTCATGCTGGGTCGTTTAGCGGAAACATTGAATGCCGAAGTATCTTCATCGCGGGCAATGGTCGATGCCGGGGTTATGCCCCACGAACGCCAAGTGGGGCAAACCGGAAAGACGGTCCGGCCGGATCTGTATTTTGCCCTGGGGATTTCAGGGGCTATTCAGCACCTTGCCGGTATGGAAGAATCAGAATACATCATTGCTATCAATAAAGACAAATATGCTCCGATCTTCAATGCAGCAGATTTGGGGATTGTTGGAGATGTACATAAAATTGTCCCCATATTGACAGAAAAACTCCGGAAGTAAAAATCGGAAATGAACCGGGTGTTTGTTCAATTATACTCTTTCCTTTTCTATTGGTGACGGTAGCAAGAGGAAAGAGTATTTAAGAGTAAATCAATATCTTGGCACTGATAAATCAAATTGATTGCATCTTAAATGTCAAAGCTCGTATTTTTGAAATAATCGGCTGGTAAAGATTGTCCCAGTATATTTTTACGCCTTATATTAAAAATGATTTAAAAAATTACTTAAAATAAACTTTCATCTCTCTTTTTTTGTACTTTTACCGTCGATTTTGGTGCTGCTCGTTATTTTCGTAACGGAGCGGTGAAAAGGGAATCAGGTGTGAATCCTGAACAGACCCGCTGCTGTAAGCTTTTTAAAGTCTTTGGACATTACTCACGCCACTGTTTTACATGAACGGGAAGGACGTCCGGAGATAAAGCAAGTCAGAAGACCTGCCAAGATCAGAAACTTGGTGTTCTCTGGGATTAGAATGCCGGTTGTACTGATTTTTAATTGGAATTATTCTATTGGATGTCGATGGAAAAACGTTCGATTTTTTTGTGGATTTCCACAAGAGGAATAATTGACCGATGACAATTAACAATTGACAATGATTGGAAGCTTTACTTCCATCAAAAAACAGCTGAAAAAAAGGGAAATGAGTAGGGAAATTGAATGTTGAATGATTGATAATCAATATGATGTAAATATTTCCTAAAGTATGTTGTTTTACAGTAAACTGGTATTTGTCAATAGTCAATTAACAAACGTCCTGTAAGGGGCATCACTTTGTAAACTTTATGAAATTTCGACTAATTTAATCGAAGATTTAAACGTCACACTTTTAGGACTGGATACTGAAAAATTAGGGGCTTTGGAAAAAATCGGAGGGAAGCTGTCATTGAACTGTACGGCAGAATATTTGAAGTTGCCTGCCGGTTTGAAAAATTTGAAGGTGTTTGTAGTATCGAAAGGTATAGAACGCCTGGATATCCAGGGAATAGAAATCGAGGAATTGCGATTCAGCGGTACCGGATTGGAAAATACGACGGTGATCGGTGACGATATTTTTAAAGGTAAAATCAGTTTGGATAACCTTTCGGGATATTTCCCGAAATTAGAAGGTTTCCGGGAAGTGGGAAAACTGAATATCGGTTATCTTGGCCTGAACGGAGGGAGCATTGAAATCGGTAATATCCGTAAAATTAACGGGGATTTCTCTTACTGGGCCAATTCCAATGTAAAGGCCGTCGAATTTCCTGCACTGGAAGAAGTAACCGGTAATTTTGAATTATATTCCAATATCAAGGAATACCATTTCCCCGAATTGAAGTCTATCGGAGGGAAGGCAATCATAAGTATCGACTATTATGATGAAAAGACTTTTCCGAATCTGGCGACGGTCGGGGAGGATATGATGTTTCAGACCGGATATGACTATTATGGATCGAGGGGACCGGCCGTGGTCTTGTATCCGGCTTTGAAGCAGGTTGGGGGGACATTGGAACTGCGCCCGATCGGACCAACTCCCTGGGGAGATAATGAGAATACCGGTTATTTGAATCAAACTCTGGAAAATCTGGATTTCTTGTCCAGCTTGGAAAAAGTGGGGGGAATCCGGATTCATGATCATGGGAAACTAGCTTCTTACGAGGCAATTAAAAAGGCCATCCTGACCTGTCCCGAAGAGAAATGGAGTGTGGAAAATAATTTGTACAATCCGACTTACAAGCAATTGGTAGAAGACCAGCAATGGATAAAACCTGCTATTCAGGAGTAACAGATGAAGCCTGTTTTTCAACTGTGAGATTAATCAGCTGAAAAAGTTGTAAATGTAAAAAATGATAAACCTATGAAGATAAATAATTTAATATATATTGTGTTGCTTGGCATTATTGTTTCGCTGACGAGTTGCGAGGACGATGACAGCCTGTTTTCCGGAAATGAAAACTACATCACCTCATTCCGACTGGTTCAGCAGGGAGATTCCTATGCCGGGATAATTAAGGGAGATAGTCTGATTTTGAGTATCCCTGAAAATCTTTCTCTTGAGGGGGCGATAATGGAGATTTTGTGTAGTGAAAATGCCCGGATATCTCCGGATCCTGGTGAAGTTGAGGATTGGGGAAAGTTACAAAATTTTACAGTAACTGCTTACAATAATACTCAGCGTGTTTACAAGTATATAGTACGGAGAACCTTGACGGGTAGCGAAGGATATGTTCGTCTGACTTCGGTTGAAGATTTGGAAGCCTTTGCTGCTCAGGGGATCAATAAAGTCAATGGAAATTTGGTTATCGGTAAAGAAGAAGGAACTGTGAAGGAAGACTCCCTTACTTCTTTGGCAGCTTTGGCCTCACTAAAAGAGGTTGTCGGAACGGTGACCATAAATCCGACTTATGCCGGAACTTCATTTGCCGGTTTGGAAAATTTGGAACAGGTTGGAGGATTGGTGATGGGACGTGTAATACAGAATGCAACCATTGGACTTCGGTGGATACGGGAGATTGAATTGCCAAATTTGAAAAAAGTAGCTTCAGAATTGACTTTCAGAGCTGATACCGTTGAAACGTTGAGTTTGCCTGCATTGGAAAAGGTAGGAAGAAATTTGTCGATTCAGATTAAAGATGTGAAAGATATAGATTTTTCGGCCTTATCGGTTATCGGAGAAAATTTATCCATGAAAGTGAACGGTGTCTTGAATGCTCCGGAAAAGTTGAGCTTTCCGAAATTAAGTTTGATTGGAAATCAATTAGCATTGAGTAATGTTTATAGGGTGAAAGAGTTAGCTTTCCCGGAATTAAAATCGGCGACTGCTATTAAATTGGAGCAGATGAATGCTGTTGAAACTTTGAACTTCACCCAATTGGAGCAAGTCGCCGATTATTTTGAATTGTGGTGGACGCATCAAGTAAAAGAAATGAATTTTCCTTCAGTAAAATCACTCGGTGGATTTAAAATTTATTACATTCAAAATTTGGAAAAAGTCAGTTTGGAGTCTTTGACAGAAGTCGGTCTGCGAGGATTCTGTATCGATGCATCTGATAAGATACAAGAGTTGAATTTGCCTGCATTGACGCGAGTGAAAGGTGATTTTGTTTTAACCAGAATGGCAATAACAGAGGTAAGCTCATTGAGAGCATTGAAGGAAGTGGATGGAAAATTTGATTTCTCCTCGATGAGTGCATTGACGGTTTTCGACGGTTTTCCGAATCTGACAACAGTCGGTGGTAATTTCACCCTGTCCGGTTTGGCAGTCAGCGAATTAAAGGGATTCGATGCCCTGACCTCTATCGGTGGTTCGATGAGTCTGAGTAATTTGAATGAGGTTACTTCGATTGACGCTTTCCCCGTATTGAAATCCATCGGATCACAATGTTCGCTCATTGGACTGAAAAAATTGCAGGATATTTCTTTGCTGGCCCAGTTCAAGGGAATGCATTTGAACAATTGTATTTTAAACAATTTGGATGCCTTGACTTCCTTGGATCTGACCGGCCTTGAAGTAGATGCCCTGCAGATTACCGGAAAAAATGCTTTGACGTTAAAGGGCAGTAAAACCTTGAATACGAATCTGACCATTAACGGGATTCCCGGAATTTCTTTTTCAGGAATCGAAGAGGTGCAGAATGTATCGGTAAGTAATATGCCTGCAACTATTACCGGACGGGTAGAATACAACTTCCCCGGATTAAAGAAAATAGGGACTTTGTCGGTGAGTCAGGCATATGGTGCCAGCCTGGGTGTGCTTCGTTTTCCTGATTTGACAGAGATTAGCGGAAAATTGACCCTTTCCGAAGGATTCGGACAAAAAGTACAGCCGACGGAATTTCCGGTTTTAAGGATAGTGAATAACATGACCTATACCGGAGTCTGTGATGCCCTTCGTTTTCCGGCCTTGGAGGAGGTGACGGGTGAATTGAATATCAAAACCAGCTATGTGAATGGATCTTTAGTGAGCATGTTACAGGAAATCTATACTCCCGTTTTGAAAAAAGTCGGGATATTGGTGCTGACTACTTACAGTAAAAATCAGGATAGTTGGTGTAATAATGTCCTGACTAATCTGGATTGTTTTAGAGCCCTGGAAAATGTCGGAGTGATCAATATCGAGTACCAGTTAGGCCTGGTATCTTTTAAAGGATTGGAAAAAGCAATCGGGGGATTGACGGATGATACTTCTTGGGTTGTCGGGCATAATGCTTATAATCCGACTTTCGAACAGGCTAAAAACGGAGAATTGGAACGAAATTGAGGGAAATACTTTACATCGGACGGCTCCCTGCAGCTTTTAGTTGGCAGGGGGCTTTTCGTATTTTGTAAGGAAAGGCATTTTTTGTACTTTTACGCTTCAATGGAAACAAAGGGATACCTTCAGGTTTATACCGGAAACGGTAAAGGTAAGACAACGGCTGCATTCGGTTTGGCGGTACGTGCTTTATGTGCTGGTAAACGGGTGTTTATCGGGCAGTTTGTCAAAAGCATGAAATATAACGAAACCCGGCTGGAAGCCTGTTTCCCCGGGCGGTTGGCGGTCCGGCAGTTTGGAAGAGGATGTTTCCTTGATCACCGGCCCGAAGACGAAGACGTACGCCTTGTCCAGGAAGGACTCCGGGAATGTGCGGCAATACTGGCTTCGGGTGAATGGGACCTGGTCATCCTGGACGAACTGACTATAGCTGTGTATTTTGGTTTGCTCTCCGATAAAGAAATACTGGAAGTCATCGGGCTGCGTGACACAGGGACAGAGGTGGTGATTACCGGGCGTTATGCTTCCGAAGCTTTGCTGGCTTTGGCTGACCTCGTAACAGAAATGCGTGAAGTGAAACATTATTATACCCGGGGAGTATTGTCCCGGGATGGATTTGATCATTGAGATATGGATAGATTGATGCGGTTTTGGTTGCTGGGGCTGTTGTTGGCTCTTGGGGTAGGTTGTAAAAGTAAGCATTCGGCTTCTGCAGAAGACGCTTTGTCCGCGCTCCGGATGGAATATGCCGGGCGGATTCGGATAGATTCGAGTGAACATTATATATTGGTGCGGGTGCAAAACCCTTGGGATACGGCCCGGATTTTACATACCTATGTTTTGGTCGGCCGGGAAACTGAATTGCCGGTAGGATTGCCTGAAGGAACCTTGGTCCGGACGCCGGTGGAAAAAGCATTGGTATATTCTTCGGTACATTGCGGGCTTCTGTCCGAACTGGGGGCAATCGATCGGATTGGTGGAATATGTGATCTGCAATATATCGAAATACCTGAAATACAAAATCGTTGTGCTTCCGGGCGAATGGTCGACGCCGGAAATTCTATGAATCCGGATATTGAAAAAATAATCGACTTTCATCCTGATGCTATCCTGCTCTCCCCTTTTGAAAATAGTGGAGGTTATGGCCGGATTGAAAAATTAGGGATACCGATTATCGAATGTGCCGATTATATGGAGACCTCTCCTTTGGGGCGGTCTGAATGGATGCGTTTTTTCGGTTTGCTTTTCGGGAAACGGCGGCAGGCTGATTCGTTATTCACTGCTGTCCGTGCGGATTATTTACAGCTGTGTGATTTGGTCAAGTCTGTAAATCAGCGGCCGACGGTGATATCTGAATTGAAAAGCGGTTCCGCCTGGTATGTACCCGGAGGAAAAAGCACGACCGGACGGTTGTATCAGGATGCCGGGGCTACTTATATGTGGGCGGAGGACGAACATAGCGGTTCGATTCCTTTGTCTTTTGAAACGGTATTTGACCGCGGGCAGGATGCCGATTTCTGGTTATTCAAATACAACCGGCAACAAGATAAAACCCTGACCGAATTAAAGTCCGACTACGCTTCATATGCCGGTTTCCGGGCCTTTCAAACCGGGCAGGTGTATGGATGTAATTCGGGACAGGTACCTTTTTATACAGAGACCCCTTTTCATCCCGAACGGCTGTTGGAAGATCTGATCCGGATTTTTCACCCGGGAGTGTTACCGGCAGGAGAGTGCCGTTATTTTAAAAGATTGGAAAAATGAAATCTTTACCATCCGGATGGAAATATAGTATCGGTTTGATCGTATCGATCCTTCTGTTGTTCGCGGCGAACTTATGGGTAGGCTCGGTACGTATTCCTGCAGGCGCAGTATGGGATATTTTGTGCGGACATGCCGTAGAACGGGAGAGCTGGCGGTTCATTTTGCTGGAATCGCGTATTCCGCAAGGGATAACTGCTTTGCTGTGTGGAGCAGCCTTGGCTGTCTCGGGGTTGATGTTGCAAACCGTTTTCAGTAATCCGCTGGCAGGACCTTCGATATTGGGGATCAATACCGGGGCTAGCCTGGGTGTGGCCTTGGTGATGTTGCTCGGTGGAGGAAGTATTACTGCCGGGGTTTTCAGTATATCCGGTTTTCTGGCGGTATTGGCCGGAGCTTTTGCCGGGGCTATGATCGTTATGGGAATCTTGCTGTTCTTTTCTGCTTTTACAAAGAATAATTTGATGCTACTTATTATTGGGATCATGATCGGATACATCACCTCCTCGGTGATTTCATTATTGAATTTTTTCTCTACGGCCGAAGGAGTACATTCTTATATGATCTGGGGATTGGGAAATTTCAGCGGAGTATCTTCCGGGCAATTGCCTGTATTTGTCGTTTCGATTACCGCCGGTTTGGTTTTATCGGTCATGTTGATCAAACCTTTGAATGCCTTATTGTTGGGAAACCGGTATGCCGAAAATCTGGGTGTGAATGTGCGGCTTACCCGCAATCTGTTATTGATTGCGACCGGTATGCTGACGGCAATAACAACCGCCTTTTGCGGGCCTATCGCTTTTATCGGATTGGCCGTGCCGCATATTGCCCGCTTGATGCTGGGTACTTCGAACCACAATTCCCTGATGCCTGTGACCTTATTGCTGGGAGGGGCGGTAGCCCTGTTGTGTAATCTGATCAGTGTATTACCCGGCGAAACGGGGATTTTGCCATTGAACGCCATCACTCCCGTTTTGGGTGCTCCCGTCATTATCTATATTCTGGTCAAACAGCGTAAAATTCAATATTTCAATTGACTATGGAGACTTTACCTGTAATTGCAGCCCGTCAATTGGCTATCGGCTACTCTCATGGTAAGAACGGTTCTACAGTGGTACACCGGGATCTGTCTTTCGATTTGTGGGCGGGAGAGTTGACTTGTCTGTTAGGTCCTAACGGGGCAGGCAAATCTACTCTGTTGCGTACTCTTTCGGCTTTTCAATTGCCTTTGGAAGGTGAATTATGGCTTGAAGGACGTCCGCTGAGGGATTATTCCGAACGGGAAAAATCGCGCAAGATCGGCGTCGTACTGACCGATAAGACACAGGCCGGCGGATTGACCGTATATGAACTGGTAAGCTTGGGGCGTCAGCCCCATACCGGATTCTGGGGCCGTTTGAACCGGGAAGATCATAAGCTCGTCGAAGAGGCTCTTACGGCAGTGGGAATATCCCATAAAGCTGCAAATTACGTGGCCGAATTGTCGGACGGGGAACGGCAGAAAGTGATGATCGCCAAAGCATTGGTGCAGGAATGTCCGTTGATTTTGCTCGATGAACCCACAGCTTTCCTGGATGTGGTAAGCCGTATCGAGATCATGACTTTATTGCATACCATTGCCCGCGAACAACATAAGACCATTCTGCTGTCTACCCACGATATCGACCAGGCACTGATCCAGGCCGACCGGCTGTGGTTGCTCGCGCCTGGAAAAGGATTGCAGTGTGGCGTTACGGAGGATATGGTCTTTAACGATGGACTGGACTGTTTGTTCGATCACCGGAAAATATGTTTTGACCGGGGACGTGGGGGCTATTTCCCCATCGTACAGGATTATCAGGAAGTTGTCGTCAGGACGGACGATCCCTGCCTTTGGCATTGGTGTGTCAATGCTCTGAATCGTTTTGGTTATTCCGGTCTGCCCGGAAATGCCGATAGAAAAAATTTACCCGTATTGACGGTTATTTCCCCGCATGAAATGAGTTGGGAAAAAAATGGAATGTCTACTATACTGACTTCTTTCGAGGACTTGACCGGATTATTGAAAAAATGACCGGGAAGGTTTTTGAATAAAAAGAAAACGGTGCGCATCAGTTTTTACCTGTTGGCACCGTTTTAACTTTTTATTTATTTGCTTCTGCAGCTTTGATCAATCGGGGGATGGGGGATACATTGACCATAGACGTGTAATCGATGGGAGAAAGTGTCCATACATCCCAGGAGAGATTTTCAAGTTGGCGATTGTCGACAAATGTCTGAGAATATTCAAAGTCGGCAGCTGTCGGCACCTGATTGCCCGAACCGAGCCAGTAGGTGGTATAGGCATCGTTCGATCCCATCCAATAATCGGCTGCATCTAACGGTTTCAATTCGTCAGAATCGTATTCGGAGAGTTCGTAGAGCCCGTTTGTAAAATCAGCTTGTGTCAGATGTAAAGTAGAACTTTTCAGTTCGATTTTACCGTCGTTATTACCGTCATAACCGAATCCTTTGATATAATTTCCTGATAAGGCGACATAAAGGCGGGGATCGTTCTTGGCAATAGCTTTGAGCATATCGATTCCTGTAAGAGTTTCCGTTTTATTCCAACGATATCCCCAGGCAATGAAAAAAACTTCCTGGTCTGCCGGTTCTTGTGGATGCTCCCCTGTAACCCATTGAATGGCAAAGACCGAGGTGTTTTCTCCGTTACCGGTCCAATTTTTCAGATCGGAGATCGCGAACCGATTACCGTTGACCTTCAGAAATAAGGTGTCGGAATCCTTGCCGTCCTGATTGGTTGCGGTCAGGATAATTTCAAAACTACCGGGGTCCTGAGAGGTGAAACGATAGATTGAGTCTGTGGAAACCGTTTTTTTGTTCAGTTGCCACTGGAAAGTGGTCTGTAACGGATTGTTCAGAATCGCTTTTAACTCGATCGTTTCACCCGGTAAACAGGTGGTTTGCCCACTTGGATTTCCGATAGAAACCTGAGGCGGAGTAGGAAGATACGGATCTTTTTTGTTGTCGTCACTACAGGAGGTCGATAGACCTGTAAGCAGACTCCAGAATAGAAATAAAGAATAGTATTTTTTCATTTACAAAATTCTTTTATTGAAAATTATAAGTAAAGAATGTTCCGGCTGGATAATTGGTATGATTCTTATAATTGGCGCTCAATTTCGGTTCGGTTTCGCTGAAATCGAATACACTGATGTGGTTGATCAGACGGTCGTTACCCCATCCTTTGATTGTATTCAGATAGACTTCGCCTGTAACCGGATTGACGGCTATGGTATTGTAAACACTAGTTGTTGTCACTATGTTTGCCGCATCGACCATCAGATCCGTCTGGTTTTTACTAAAAATGTGACGATAGATTTTGGTACCTGTGCCGTTCATGTACAAAGTATCTCCTTGTGCTGTAATACACGGAGTAGAAGTGTATGAGGCCGACTGAGTGCTAATGGCATCTCCCGGTAAAGTATTGGTTTGGATAATAGTATAATTTTGGGCATCGACCTTAGAGATTTCCCCGGCCGAAGTGGATACCCACAAGTTACCGTCCGACGATTTGACGACTCCTCTGACCGGATCATTGAATTCTATCGATTTGGAGATTTTGTTTTTTCCTTTTTCGATCACAAGGACGTTATTTCCTGCTGCAGCGAATATTTTCCCTTCCGTTACAGCCATGGTATTCTTATTAGCCCTTTCAGCTCCCTCGATGAGAAAGAGTTCGCCGCTGGATGGGTGGAATACCTTAATTCCTTCGTTGTCGCGCAGATAGATATCGTCGTCTCCCAGTACGGCAACATGAGTCGGACTGCTTACTTTATCTTCCAGTTCGGTCTTATAGCCGGCTTCTTTTTTCAGGGTTTCTGCATTGGCAACGATAAGATAACCGTCGTCTCCGCTTTTTTGTGAAATGATATACAGTTTGTTGTTGGCGATAAATAAGTCTTGGGAAAGAAGGCTCAGCATGCTGCCGTTTGCTTTGTAATAGGCACTGTCCGTGAGAATACCTTTCGGGCTGATGAATATCAATGTAGAAGGATCGGCCTGGTAACCTTCATTTAAAACAAAAGTACCGTATTTGTATTTACCGTACACTTCGATGGATGTTGTGGCAGAAGTCACTCCATCGGCATTGGTCGCGGTTAATTTAACATCGTAGGTCCCCAATTCGTTCATTTTGAAAGTAAATACTGTATCCTTAGAGACTTCATTTCCTTTGACGGACCAGCTCAGTGTGGTTGGCAGCGGACTTTCTACTTTCGCTTTCAGTACGATAGAGTCTTCCTGAGGCATTGCGAACACTCCGTTTACACTCTCGATAGATACTTCGGGAGGAACCGGATATTTGTCGTCATCGTCACATGATGCGAATATTCCTGCTAACAGGAGGCAAACTAAAAGCGTAAAATTAAATTTTTTCATGGTTTCTATTTATTTAAAGGATTTATATGATTCAATTAAAATTCGAATAAAAGCGAGAACAAGCAATTACGCAAAGGCATGGGATAATATTGGGTCGACTCATAGTAGGTATCGAACAGGTTATCTATCCGCATCTGAGGGGTTAGGCTTGTCCCATTCCGGAAGGAGTAGCGGTAACCGAGCAAGAGGTTATGTACGGAATAGGGATCCGTGGCATATGATTCGTCGGTAGTAATGAAACGCCGGCCGGTGTAAGTCATCTGCCAGACGAAAAAAGCATCTTTATAATCGATATTCCAGCGCAGATTCCACTTGAATCGCGGTACATATGGAATTTGCCGCATATAGGCGTTGTCGTCTACGTGTTGTTTCTTGCGGGTCCGGGATTGTGACCAGCTGTAATTACCCGAAAGAGAAGATACGAGTTCCCCGTAGTGGAAAGTGGTTTTTCCATAAAGTTCCACGCCATAGGAACGTACGTTTCGTTTGTTTTGCGGAGTCCACACCCATTGGTTTCCGTCTTTGGGGAGCCAAAGGATCCAGTTGTCGATGTTCATTAGATAACCGGAAACTTCGGCATCGAATAAGAGATGTTTGTTTATACTCTTCCGGTAAGAAATAGAAGCATCGTAAGAATACCCCTCTTCCGGCTTTACATCCGGATTACCGCCGGGGCGCCAATATAGGTCGTTCATACTGGGGAAACGATAATTATAAGCAGTACTTCCTTTCAATTTTAATTCTTTTTTCAATAGATTGAATACTATTCCTGCCGACCAGGTGGATACATTCCGATTGTCGTTATGTTCGAACATATATTGTCCGTTGATCATCATCCACCGGATAGGCGTCCACAAAGCGGAAGTTTGCCAGGAGAGTATGTTACGGTGGTGGCTGAAAGGGGATTCCACCTGAGGAATATCAAAATCGATACCGTCGAGCGTATATTTCGATGAGTCGATGTCTATGTAGCTACTCACCCGGATCAGGTCGTGAGAATAGGTTAACGTCGTGTTGAGAATAAGCTTATCGGTCGGGGAGTACGTATAATCGGCCACGACCTGTGCCGTGTTAGAGCGGTTTTTGTTTCCCTTGGGATCGAATAAACCTCCGTCATACCGGATATCGTAAGTTTGGCAGAAATACAGCCAGGCAGCCTTTACATGTAATTCATGGATACCCCGGCTGAAATCCAGTCCGGCATATCCCCGGAAATTATTTTCCTCCTGATCCTCCTGGGAGCGGTTGACTACACCGAGCGGTTGGGGGAGGTTACGGTGATTTTTCTGATACCAGGCGACAGCTGTCAGGCGGGTGTAGGGAGATACTCTGAAATAGCCTTCCTGCATAATTCCGAATTGAGAGTAAGCGGCATCCTGCCTTTTTTCACGGAAAGGAGTATTGGTCAGCACTTTATTCAGATAGGTATAGTCGTTGTCGGAATGCTGATAATATAACCGTGTCTTTGAGGCCGATTTATTACCGCTTATATTCGCCTGTCCACCGACGGTATATGTGTTGTACGATCCATACTCTGCCAGTACCCGTCCATTTACGCCTCGGTTCCAATCGGTGTCTGTGAATAAATTCACACTACCTCCGATAGCTCCGGTACCGTTTTTTACATGGCTGCTGCCATAGTACAGGTTGATGTTATCTGTAAAAAAGACCGGGATCTGTGAAAAATCGAAAGTACCCGATAAAGGAGGTGTGATATTGATCCCGTTCCAGTTTACCCGTGTTTGGGAAGCGCTGGTTCCACGGAAAGAAGCTGTCGATAATGCTCCTGTTCCCAGACTCTTGATGTAAATAGAGGTATGGTCGGTCAGGAGTTCGGCCAGCGAGCGGGTTTTGTTGGCTTGTAAAATGGCTGGAGAAATATGGGTTACCCGGGCTCCTGCGTTTGCCTCGTTGGCGTGTTGTATACGTTGGCGGATGACCTGCACGGTGTCTAATGTGCCGTATAGGGTGATCGAATCCCGGGATTGGGCAGGAGTACGGAATCCCGACCCAAGGAATATGCCGAGGTATAAAATGAAGATCAGACTCTTGTATAGGTTCATATCGCTAGGCTAATTAGGGGAAATACACTTGGCTAGGATAGATACCGACTCGAAAATTCCGGATAGAACCGTCTTTTTTGTAATTCCGGATATAACCGCGTTGTGCACTGTAATCCAGACAGTCACATAGATAGACCTCTCCTTGCGGACTGACTGAAAACCCATACATCATATCGATTCCGGGAAGATCGAGGTAGTGTTCGAATTCTCCTGTACCGATATTCATCCGGTAAACACTTTGGACAGAGGTAATCCCTGCTGCCGTGTTACTTTTACAGGTTTTGACGTTGAAATAAATCCAGTTCAGTGTAGGATCGATATCCGTGCGATTATAGGTGATTGTACCGATTACGTCTCCTGCTTGTGGATTTGCCTTTTCACTGATGGGAAGGGTATAAGAGACCTCGACTTTTTCTTGGTGGGGGTCGATACAAACCAATTCTATTCCGCAGACTCGATTCCCCTCCCGGATGTTCATCAAGGCCCATACTCTTTGGTATTTATCGACCAGCATCCGGCAGGTTTTGGTATTTTCGTCGTTTTTTACTTCCGGGATGACCCGGACAGCTTTTTTGCTGATATTGTCGGTATCGAAGACATATATTCCGCCGGTAGTCATTCCGAAGATTTTATTATCTACCGTTACCAGATATTCGACCGATCGCGGTATGGAGATATATTCCAGAGGTTCGCCATAAGGTTCCACAGTCCGGATACGCACCAGTTGTCTCTCCAGATCGGATACGATAGCTTCTGTCGGGGAAATGGCTACGATCTGGCGTGGAAATCCCGCTTGGGTATAGAGGATTGTACCGACGGAACCGAACGTTTCGGGATCTATAACCTCGATTTTTTGGAGTTGTCCAAAGTCACAAAATATTTACCGTTGATCTTGGTGATGGATTGGGCCACATCACCCAGCGGTCGGTGATTCACTTCCCGGAAAATATCCGGAATGACTGATCCGTCTTTGTTTAAAACGGAGATACCGCCCATATTCTGATTGATTCCCCCTTCATTGAGAACAAGGGCTTCGATATTACCTTGGCTTACCGGCCCGTAGGGATAATCCGTTCCTGCGGAATCACAGGCTGTGAATAGCCCTGCTATTACGGCAAATATGAAAAAACAGAGAATTTTTTTGAATAGCATGATTTACTGACGTTTATGTTCTTCTTCCCTTTGAACGTTAAACAAATGAATCACGTGGCAGGTCTTCTGACTTGTTTCCTTTTCGGTTTCCTTCCCATTCCAAACGAGGAACAGTGGATAAAGCACGTCCGAAAAGTGTTATGAAACTTACAGCAGTGGATCTGTTCAGGATTTACACCTGATTCCCTTTTCATTGCCGGACGAGACAACGATCCGGCAACTCCACGCAATTTTTATGTGATGGCAAAGATATATAAATCATTTTATAAGGGAAATGATATTTTGTGAATGTTTGTTAGTCCACAGGGACGGAGGCAATACTTTGTGCTGAACGGTTATTTTGGGAAAAACCTTTAGAATTTCTTTAAAATCGGGCTTTTATCCTTGTACAGGCAATGAAGTAAAACCTGTTCTGAACGGAAAACATGTCAAACCGATTATTTCAATGATGAAAACAAGATGGATTATCTCTTTTGCCCGACTTCCTGTTTCTGTGAAAAATCCAAATGCGCCCCTGTCGAAGGGAATATCGTGCCGGAGTTGATCGGTACGAATAATAGCGATAAGCAGATTGGGGAATTAGATGATATATGCAAATTATTCAAAATTAATAAACATGATTTATTGGTTTTACCGGAATAAAATTGCAGCTTTGTTCGGGATTGATCGGGTGGGAAAGATTTTGACAGACTATTTATCCGATACTTTATGAAAATAGAGAAAGTACATGCGGTCTATTTTAGTCCGACAGGCACAACTAAAACAGTGATTACCCATTTGGTAAAATGTATCACTACGTTATTACCGGAAGTCGTGACGGAAGTGAAAGACTTTACGTTGCCGTCGGGGCGGAAGAAAGTGCCTGATATTCGGGAATCGGAGTTGGCTATTGTCGGTCTGCCTGTTTACGCCGGCCGTTTACCGAATCTGTTATTGAACTACTTGACCACCTGGCAGAGTAATGGGGCCTGGGCGGTACCTGTTGTGGTTTATGGGAATCGGTCCTATGGGAATGCGCTCGTCGAACTGTATGATATTTTAAGATATAGAGGGTTTCATCCGATAGCTGCTGCGGCTTTTGTCGGTCAGCATTCTTTCACGACCCGGTTGGCTACCGGGCGTCCCGACCGGGAAGATCTGGAAAAGGCAGAACAGTTTTCGGCAGAGATCGTGAGAAGAATATTGCAACCAGGAGAATTTACCGGAATAAAGATTCCGGGACAAGGGGCTCCTGATTACGGTGGATATTATAAACCCAAAGGAAGGGATGAAGAGGTGGTGAATTTCCTGAAAGCAAAACCTGTTACGACCGATGCGTGCATCGATTGCAGACGTTGTGCAAAAGTTTGTCCTATGGGGGCTATCCGGCAGGATCATCCTTCTGAGGTTTCCGGTATTTGTATCAAGTGTAATGCTTGTGTAAAACAATGTCCTGTACATGCCAAACAGTTGATGGATGAAGCTTACCTAAGTCATGTCGGTTTTCTTGAAAATAGATATACCTCGAGGGCAAGAATCGAATTATTTTAATCGATCTAAATACTTGGTATATGAAGACCGGTCTTTATACGAAACTGATTTTGAAGGTAATCGCTGGCTGTTTGCTTATCACTGTCATCCGGGGTATTCATTTCTGGAATTACCCGTTAATATAAAAGATATCGAGATGCATGTCGATATTAAGTCCGCCAGTACAAGAGATGAAATGAATGTGAAGGTATCCGGTTCATACTAAAAATAGGGGAATTGTTTTTGAGGATTTTTTTTATGGCATGGAGCTTTGCGCTCCCCGGTGATTTCTTATATGTCTTGATTTTTTCGCTGGTTGCGGATAAATTTATTCCGGTATTCTGCCGGGAAATTATTTTCATGGTGTTTGACGAATCGTTTCAGGTAGGATTGACCGGAGATCTAAGAAGGACGGTATGTCCGTTTATGTCAGATCATTGAGGGTACAGTGCTGAACAGCCATTCAGGTTAATGCCGGAACCCCTGAAGCTTATCCCTTTCCAAACCGCTATGAGATAATGACAAGTAATGTCCGATAAAGATCTTAAGTTAAACAAAAGAGGGGGCTTTCCCCATTCTCTTTTCAGTCCGCCAAAACAGCCAAACAGCCAGAAGGAGGGAAAGAATGTCTGCTACAGGTTGTGCCGCTTCCGCCCCGATCGCCTGCAAGGTGTTGATATAAATAAACAGGATACCCATCACTGGTCCCGACAGCAGCAACGTCCGGACGAGCGGTGTACCATATTCCCGAATTCCTTCCGAATCAATGACACAACTGATCAGTTCTTCGGAAAACACTCCGCAAAGCAAGGTCAGTATCACGCCCATACCAATCCTGCGAAGCATGACAGACGTATGACTGCCTGAGACGGTCCCACTGTTTCTTTTCTCATATTGAAACAGGCTATGGATATGGTCAGGTGGGAGTCTTTACCCGTCAGCAAGATAACGTAATATGCGTTGCTGCCGTATAACCGATGGCCGTAGCCCATGCCGCACCGGCAATCCTGTAGCCGAGCCATAGGATAAACAAGCGATTGAGTACGATATTCTGTATGGTACCTATCAGTATTCCGTTCAGTGCCTCTGTCGATTTCCCTTTGGCACGGACAAGGTTGCTGAAAGCTGTGGAGACGATGACGAAAGGAGTACTCCACGCTACATACCCGTATTTCAAGAATCTCCCTACAGCCGTCTCTATGATTTTTTTTAACAGATTACGGTTTATAATCCTTTTCCATTTTTTACAAAGGTCGTCTTTGGATATTCGGAACATTAATGGGTGTTCTCCGTTTGAAAGTGTTTTTGATTTGTAACAAACCACTGAAATAGAGGCGTTCATGGCTAAAGTTGGTTTAAACCTCGGTTTAAACAGATGCCTCCAAACCACGAAAAACCACAAAATAAAAAAGGTAGCTACTTTCGTAACTACCTCATTCATAGAGCGGAAAACGGGACTCAAACCCGCGACCCCCAGCTTGGAAGGCTAGTGCTCTATCGACTGAGCTATTTCCGCAAATGTATTGTTCCTCACACACAAGCCGGACTCACTATGCTTTTTCGATCCGTAATGGGGGGAGGCATAAACAAATTTTAAACTAATAACTATTTCTAATAGCTGTAATTTAAAATTTGTGGGCAGTGATGGATTCGAACCACCGAAGGCTACGCCAGCTGAGTTACAGTCAGCCCCATTTGGCCACTCTGGTAACTGCCCTTAATTGTAAAAGAACTCTCTCTTTTTGCGGGTACAAATGTATGCTTTTTTTCTGTTAACTGCAAAATTTTTGACTCTAAAAATGCGAATAATAAATGAGATTTTTTTTTGAAAGATACTATAATTCTGTGTGTCAGGTTACAAATCGTCTTATTTTTATTTTGTGGTAGGATCGTTTGATTCTTTGCCTGCTTTTATCGTAGGGTAAACCTCCTGGCTTTTTCTCGACAAGCAGTATTTCTACTCAGATGAATTTTTAGAAGAGGCTAATATTGTCAATCTGATTTTCAGACTTTGATAGATAAAAGAAAATCCCCAAAGTTCAATGACCGATCTTTGGAGATTTTCCGATTACTTGTAAGTCAGTTCGATGCTGCGCGTTGTATTGGCCGAATCGTTATATTTGACGATCATTTTTATCGGTTTTTCATAGCCTTCGGTGAGCTTCTGTATGGGGAAAGAAACTGTACCGAAATAGAGTTTATCCCGGGAATCTCCGAAATCATTGTGCCGGAATTCGAAGATGAGACGGTCGTCTTCGGTGGGGCATTGTAATAAATTTACCATATGTGTTTTGCCTGTACTGGGATTCAGATGGGCAGCAAACATAAACTCAAAGTTCAGGAATCCATGAGCGAACCAGGAATTGACGATCTTTACCGGAGCGTTTCCGACACTGTCCAAAATCGTTTCGTCGTACGGAAGAATGGATTTGGTCAGAATTGTGTCGGCATAGACAATCCGGGCATATAAATTCGTATCCTGTTCTTCCAGAATGTTGAATCGTATCCGTAGACGGGTACTGTCGTTCAGTTTTTCAGGATTGAAGTAATATTCCCGGGGATAGAGCAGATAACCATCGTCTAGCTTGACGGTAAACTTTTCGTCGCCTGATTTACTGACCAGGCCATAACCTTCATAATAGGTTTCATAATCATCCTTGCAACCGGTGAAGGAAAAAACAAGGGGGATCAGGATAAGAACGATCCCCGAAGTTAGATTGAAATGTTTATTTTTCATGTTTTTATTTTTAGTTGTTTTCTGTTATAAAGATGAAAACTAACTAAAAAGGTTGCGTGGCCTGAAAGTTAAAATAATTTTTTTCTCAAAGAAAAAATGAACTCTAATCCACCGTCTTTCCGGTTCTTAGCCGTGATTTGGCCTTTGTGAAACAATACGGCATTTTTTACGATGGAGAGGCCCAGACCCGATCCGCCCGTTTTCCGGCTTCTGCCTTGATTCACCCGGTAGAAACGGTCGAAAATACGTTCCAGGTGTTCTTCTTCGATTCCCCGGCCGGTATCGTAGAATGAAAAATAGTAAAATTCGCTGTCTTCCATATAATTGTCGATACCGATCGTGATATTTTCTCCGGCATAGTTGATCGCATTGTCGATCAGGTTCCTGAAAATGGAATAAAGTAGGGTATGGTTACCTTCGATTTCAACTTTCGGGCCGATATGATTGTGAACGACGATGTGATTGTGTTGTAAGGATACTTCCAGGTCGGTGGTCACTTCGTCGATGGTCGTTCGGATATTGATCGTTTCTTTCTCGAATAGGTCGGAGGCTTCTTCGGTCTTGGTGATCAAAGCCACGTCGCGAATTAATTCGGATAAGCGAAGAATTTGAATATAAGCCCTCTCCAGGAAAAATTTCTGCTTGACAGGTTCCAGGTGTTCCTGTTCGAGAATAGTTTCGATGTAACCGCGGATACTGCTGACCGGAGTTTTTAATTCGTGTGCGATATTATTGGTCATCTCTTGTTTCAGCAGCCTGTTTTTTTCTGCCGAGGTGACGTTGTTCAACGTGATTTCGTAACTGTTGTCGTAGAAAATAAGTAACCTCACAGCGAAATGTTTCCCGTTTTTGGCAATTTTTCCTTGCCAGATCGGAATCGATTTGGCCTGAGGATTGACCGGTGTGTTCTTTTGCAGAAAAAATTCGGCTTCTTTGAATTCAGGTGCCTGGAAAATATGATCTACATCAAAGGTAGGTTCGTCTAAAATAGTGTTTACATATTGGATGAAATGGGTGTTGGCATATATCTTTTTGTGATCTGCCGAGAAAATACAAATACCTTCATCGGAATGGTGAAAGTGGCGTAACAGTTTTTCCCTTTCCTGATTGAGCTGATCTTTGCTCTTTTTCAGCATCTTGTAGTTGTCGACGATCTTATGACCGATTTCTCCCAGTTCGGTATCGGGGAAATCGATTTTGTCGTAATCCGGTTGGCTGTGTTCGGCCGTGATGATAAATTCGTTCAGGCCGGATACGGCTTTCCCGAAACGATCTGCCAGATATAACAAAGAAATCAGGGTAGTAAAAAACAAGAGCAGAATGAAATAAGTGAAGATTTCGTCAGCTTTCAGGATATTCTGTACCTGATCGGTATAAGGTAGAGCTACCCGTACGAAATAGTTGTTGAAAAGGCGGGCATCGTAATAATAATCGATACCGGTAGTCTCCGATTTACGAATATTCGTACCGTTGCTTTGGGTTAATGCTTGTGCTATTTCCGGTCGGGACAAGTGATTTTCTACCGTTTCTTCCTCGTCGATATCGTTGTCGTAAAGCACTTTTCCCTGGCGGTCGATAATGCTTACCCGTAATCCTCGGGGGAGTAAGGGAAGCAAATTATTTAACGAATCCAGCCGTTTATCTGCGATCAGACGGTGACTATCGACATAGTTGGCGATGATTTCTGCATAAGCATTGAGACTGGCTTTGAAGTTCTCTGACTTATACATTTTCTCCCTGTTCTGTTGCACTGCAACGATGATGACTGTAAATATGGTAAATACAATCAGAAAATACAGGAAAATCTTCTTTTTATAAGTAAAGTGCATAAAAAAGTAAAAAGTAAAAGGTTAAAGGTAAAAAGCTAAAAAAAAGCTATAAGCTAAAGGCTGAAAGCTGAAAATTGTGGACCAGGAGTTGAAGGCTTTTAGCTTAAAGCCTTTAGCCTTTTCAGCATTCCAGGCAGTAACCGTACCCCGAACGGTTGGCGATATGTTTACCGAAAGCTCCGAGTTTTTTTCTGAGCCGGGTGATGTGGACGTCTACCGTTCTCTCCAATACATAGCCGTCTTCTTGCCAGGCTTTGCCCAGAATATCTTCCCGTGAAAAGACCCGGTTGGGAGCTTTGGCCATCATACTGAGTATTTCGAATTCTTTTTTGGTTAAAAGGATCTGCTGCTCATTGAGGTATACGGTCTTGCTGTTGAGGTCCAGAGTGAGTTCTCCGATTTCGATCGTTTTCTTTTTTTCCGGTAGTGCGATATTACCGGCCCTTTTCAATACTGCTTTTACCCGGGCGGCAACTTCTTTGATCGAGAAGGGTTTGGCGATATAATCGTCTCCGCCGATACTGAATCCGGTCAACATATCGTTTTCGGTATCCTTAGCGGTCAGGAAGATGATCGGGGTATTCATATGCATTTCTTTGCGGACTTTTTCGGCCATTTTGAATCCGGACATACCTTCCATCATGACATCCAGTAGAATTAGTTCATGTTCATCGGTCAGCAGTTTTAAGGCTTCTTCGGCTGAATTTGCGATGTCTACTGCAAAACCTTCACTTTCCAGATTGAATTGAAGGATTTCACATAAATCTTCTTCATCGTCGACTACTAATATTTTATTCCGTTCCATATATTTTGTCATTCAAAATCGTTCATTATTCTTTTCTCATTTTTTAACCTTCACTTCCTGCCAGTAGCAGGTCTTCGTCCGGTTTCGGCCAATGTTTGATATTCTTTCCTTCGATCAGGTAAATAGCGGCTTCTGCAATATTGGTCGCATTATCTCCGATCCGCTCGATGTTATAGGCCATGCTGTTGATGCATAGGGCATCCGTTACTTCTTGTTGCGATAATATCTTATCGAAACATTGTGTCGGGAGATGCTGGCCGATAAAATGATGCAGTTCGTCGACCTGGTCATCCGTCTCGATCGTTTCTTTCGCTAACTGGATATCCTCACATGTAAAAGCAAATATAGCATTTTGTGTCATACTTTCAGTGAGTGAGAGCATCTTTAGTAAATCCTTTTTATAGGTTGTGAACAGACAGTCGTCGACTGCTATTTTTTTCATGAAATGGGAAACATTCAGAATCAGATCTCCGATCCGTTCGAGATAAGCGGTCATATCGTAGTAAGAGATGATCATCCTCAGATTCGTGGCCCGCGGACTGTAAAGCACGATCATATTGATCACTTCGTTGCGGATTTTGACCTCTATACTGTCGATGATCCGTTCGTTATTGTTGATCTCTGTATATATCTCCTCTTTGTGGTTGTCGTCCATTAATTGCTTGGTCAGATTCAGCTGGCGGATGACAATCTTTGCTAATACCTGAAAATCTTCGGTTATCCGGCTGAATACTTTTTCTTTTAAAGTTGGCATAATAGGAATTATTTTTTTTGTTTTTTACATCGGTTTATCCGAATTGTCCGGTCAGATATTCTTCGGTCCGTTTATCCCGGGGATTGGTAAACATAATCCGGGTTTTGTCGTATTCGATCAGTTCGCCGAGATACATAAACATCGAATAGTCTGAAATACGGGCAGCTTGCGACATGTTGTGGGTGACGATGATAATGGTAAATTCTTTTTTCAGCTCGAGTAACAATTCTTCGATCCGGTTGGTGGCGATAGGATCGAGGGCGGAGGTCGGCTCGTCCATCAGTAATACTTCCGGTTTTAAGGCCAGGGCCCGTGCAATGCATAGCCGCTGTTGCTGACCTCCTGATAAGAAAGTGCCTTTCTTGAACAGAGCGTCTTTCACTTCATTCCACAGCCCGACGTTGGTCAGACAAGTCTCTACAATTTCTTCTTTTTCTTTTTTCTTCAGGCGGATGCCATTGAGTTTGTAACCGGCGATCACATTATCGAAAATACTCATAGTGGGAAAAGGATTAGGGCGCTGAAATACCATGCCCGCCATACGCCTGACCTCCATGGGATTCATCTTTAAAATGTTGCGGTTGTCCATCAGAATTTCTCCGCTGATCCTGATGTCCGGATATAATTCGTGCATGCGGTTGATGGCACGCAATAAGGTACTTTTGCCACATCCCGAGGGCCCCATAATGGCTGTGATCCGATTCTTTTTAATATCGGCATTGACATGATTGACGGCATTTTTCCCGGGAGTATAGGAAATACTGACATTTTTAAATTGTAATATCGGATGATCTATTTGCATGATGTAGTAGGACTGTTATAAATTAAATTTTCCATTTCCGGGCGACATTTTTAGCGATGATGTTCATCACCAGAATCAATAGTAATAGAAATAAAGAACAACTCCAGATCATATCGGCCAGGTTCGGGTCGTTATAAAATTCCCAGATGAGCAAGGGGACTGCACTGGTCGGATCCAGAATATCCCAGTTGATCGCTGTACTACCGAGGGCGGTTAGCATCAGGGGGGCTGTTTCGCCCATCACTCTCGACACGGCTAGTAAAGTACCGGTGAACAGTCCGCCGAAAGCTGAGGGAACCAGGACTTTCAGGATAACACTCGTATAGGAGGCTCCTAGCGCAAGACCGGCTTCTTTGAGGCTTGTCGGGAGAAGTTTCAGGGTCTCTTCTGTCGAGCGTATGATTAAGGGTAACATCATAATAGCCAGAGCGACACTACCTGCCAAAGCGGAATAACTACTCAAAGGAACGACAACCCAGGCATAAGCGATGATACCGATGACGATCGACGGCGTGCCTTGCAGGAGGTCGGTCAGAAAACGGATCACATGAGAAAATAAGGTTTTGGGTTTTTCCGATAAGTAAATTCCACCCATAATACCGGTCGGGATTGCGATAACGGAGGCCAGTACCACCATAAGTAATGTGCCTGTGATTCCATTGGCGATTCCTCCGGGAATGATTTCTCCGTTGATTTTCGCTAACATGGCATCCAGGGTACTGGGGGCTGTCTCGGTGAAGAAATTCAGGTTGATCTGTTTGTATCCTTTCCGGACCACTTCCCAGATGATGACTACTAACGGGACGGCCGTTAAAGCAGAGAACAGGCAAACCAGCCAGAAAAATATCCTGTCCTTGGCTTTGCGCCAGCCTGAATGATAAGATGTAATAGGGCGTTGTATCATGTCAGCTTAATTTTTTCATAATCATCTTACCGATGAAATTGATGATAGCGGTGATGAGGAATAGCAATAGACCGATAGCGATCAGGGAACTGAGTTTCAGGCCGTCGGCTTCTCCGAACTGGTTGGCGATGACACTGGCCATCGTGTTGCCGGTAGAAGTGAAAGACGTAGGCAGGATATTGGTATTGCCGATCAGCATCGTGACTGCCATCGTCTCTCCCAATGCTCTTCCTAAGGCCAGGATATAACTGGCGAATATTCCGGAACCTGCGACCGGGAAAATCACCCGCCGGATCACATCCAGACGTGTACCTCCCAGGCTGTAGGCCCCTTCTTTCAATTCTTTGGGAACCATAGAGATAAATTCGGCACTCAGTGAAGAGGCATAAGGGATGATCATGACGGCTAATACGACCGCTGCGGTGAATATGCCGAACCCCTGTTCCGACAGCTGTAAATCGACCATGAAGGGGCGGAGGGTATAAAATCCCCACAAACCGTATACAATCGAAGGGATACCGGCCAGCAGGTCGATGACCGAACCGATGATCGTGGCTGCCCGGGTACCCCGGAAATATTCGCCGGTGAATAAAGCCACAGGTAAAGAAAACGGAATACAAAATACCAGGGCTAAAAATGAGGTCATAATGGTTCCCGTGATGAATGCCAAGGCGCCATATTGCTCATTACCGGGCCGGGGATCCCATTCTACGGAAGAAATGAAATGAAAGAATCCGAATTTTTCAAAGGCCGGTACTGCCCCGCTTACGAGGGAATAGACCATTCCCCCACAAATCAGCAGAACCAATAAAGAGCAGAGAAATAACAGCCGTTTGAAAATATAATCACGCATATTATTTTAGGATTGGTTGACCGTTATAAGTGATGGTTTTCAGGATTTGTTTGGCATTTTTCACTGTCGAAGCCGGCAGGGGAGAATAATGTACTTTTGTCGTTATATCCTGGGCTTCCGGATTCGTTAACCAATTCAGCAGCTCCACCGTAGCTTGGGCCAGGGGTTCAGGCCGGTTTTTATAGGCTTGTTCCTGATAAAGGAGAATCCAGGTAAAGCAGCTGATCGGATAGGCATCGGCTACCGGCGAGTCGGTGATCATGGTGCGGGTATCGGCCGGCATTTCGATATCTGCGGCAGCAGAGATGCTTTCGGTTGTGGGGGCTACAAAATTTCCGGCCTTGTTTTGCAGTTTGGCTACCGGTATTTTCAAGGCAAAAGCGTATTCCGAACCGATATAACCGATCGCCCCCGGAGTTTGACTGATTGTCCCGGCTACGCCTGGATTTCCCTTGGCGGCAATACCTACCGGCCATTTCAATGCTTTTCCGGTTCCGATATTTTCTGCCCACGGAGCACTGATCTTTGTCAGGTAATCACTGAAGACATAGGTGGTACCACTACCGTCGGAGCGATATACCGGGCTGACCGCTTTGTCGGGAAGGGTAACTCCCGGATTTACTTGTTGAATACGGGGATCGTTCCAACGGGTGATTTTGCCTAGGAAGATGTCGGCGATCATGTCACCTGTCAATTGCAGCTCTTTTACTTCGGGTAGGTTGTAAGCCATAACGACAGCACCCATACAAGTCGGGATATGTACAACCGGGGCCGGCATTTCCGCCATTTCTGCTTCAGAAAGATAAGCATCGCTGCCTGCAAAATCTACGATCCGGTCTTTCAGGCTGCGTATACCTCCACCGCTGCCGATTCCGCCGTAGGTCACCGATACCCCGGTAGAATCTTTATAGGTTTTAAAAGCCAGATTGTAATAGGGGAGCGGGAAAGTGGCTCCTGCTGCTGTCAGATCTATATTACTTTTGTGGTCCGAGGTCTTCTTCTTTGAATGGCCACAAGCTGCCAGGCTGAGTGCTAATGCGATAATGATTAACTTGTTCATGTCTTTGACGATTAGTTTTTTACAATGCAATATTAATAAGTGGTTGCTACACCAGTGTTACAATATTATTACGATTTTGTTACAGTATTTCGGATAAAATTCCACTTAACCGGATTGTAATCCGGGACGATGGAAGAGCTTACTGTAAATGTACGGATGACTATTGCCGGGGAGCGAAATTTCTTTTTACTTTGTGGCGATATGTTTTTATTGGTAAGTGAACGAAATGGAAGACAAGAAGAAAGAAAAATTGTTTATGCGGGATTTTTTCCGGAAGGCGGGAAAAGCCATTTATGATTATGAGCTGATCGAACCGGGTGATAGAATATTGGTCGGAGTCTCCGGAGGAAAGGATTCTTTGGCTTTATTGGAAGTATTGGCATTGCGGGCCCGTGATCCGAAACAAAATTATACGGTTGTGGCTGCTCATATTGCTGTGGAAAATGTCGCTTACGAAGTCGACGGTGAGTATGTAAGGCAATTTTGTGAACAGCTGGGAGTAGAGTTTATACATCGTACGATTGCTACTGCTGTAAAAGAAGATTCCGGTAAACCGGTCTGTTTTGTGTGTTCGTGGAATCGCCGGAAGACCTTGTTCGGGATTGCGAAAGAATACGGATGTAATAAATTGGCCTTGGGACACCACCGGGACGATGCCATCGAGAGTCTGCTGATGAGTATGATGTTTAACGGTACGATTGCCAGTATGCCACCGAAGTTGGCTATGTTCGATCGTACGTTTACCCTGATCCGTCCTTTTATCTATCTTACCGATGAAGAAACTACCCGGTATGCTGCCTACCGGAATTTTAAAAAGCAGAAAAAGAATTGTCCTCATGAACGAGCGACGAACCGTCATGCCGTAGCTGAAATTATCCGACAGATGGAAGCTTTATCTCCCCACGTAAAAGGCAACCTCTTTGCGGCGATGAAAAATATCCAATCCGAATACTTACCCTAAGAAAGGTAAAAAGTAAAAGGTAAAATGGAGAGAAATCCATCTTTTACCTTATACTTTATACCTTTTACCTTTCCTCCTTTTATTCGATGACCTGTAGTTTGTCTCCGGCCTTTTCGATGATGGTGCGGAGGTACCATTCGGGTAGTTGCGGTTGTTCTACTTTAGGATTTTTTTCGCCCGGGACCGCAGTTTTGATATTACCATCCATATAGCGGCAGAAAAGATAACCGTAGAAATCTCTCCAGGTGTCTACCAGGTGGTTACCGGTATTGCAGGAGAAATCGGTCAGGAATTCTATTGCTGCTGCACGATCTTTGTCGAATAGTGCTTTAGCTCCGGAGTCTATTCCTTCGACAAACGTTTTGTATTGGGATTCCAAAGCCTTTTGTTTTTCCCGGATTTCCGGATGAATAGCATTATAACGGGTATAAGCGAAATTAGTCACCTGATTGAAAACCCAGAAAGCTGCCTGATCGGTGAATTCCATCATGCTGCCGTTGCCGACTGCATAAGCGTGAGGAACACGGGTGGAGCAGGAATACATGGGGAAATACACGGTACTGGCAGCGTCGTCCACACCGAACCAAAGGATACCGCCTACTGCATCCGGCAACCAACTGCGGCTTTGTGACACAAAGGTAAAACCGGTTTGCTGGGTGGCTGTAGCCCGTTCGTGAACATATTCTTTACCATCGACTTCGAAACTCATCGGCCGCCATCTGTAAGGGCATTCGTAGGGACCGGCTCCCGGATCTTTACTCATATCCAGTTCGGTGCCTTCGAGGTGATCACGCATAAAATCCATGACTTCCAGTACATCCACTTTCCGGTTCGGTTTAACCCACAGGGGCATCCGGTTTGTCGCATAGCCTTTACCGTCACGTTCGATTTTCCCTTTGGCATAGTTCCAGTACTGAGCCATATCGGGATTTACAGCATTGAAGAACGCCCATACCCGGATTTCACAGGCACGGGCACCACTGAAATCTACCGGAGCATAAGTATCGGAAAAACTGAAATCGGCATTTTTCCCGTCCTGGGGATAAAGGCCTTTTTGTTTGGCAAAAGAAATCACATCTTTTGCATATACCGTTGTAATTTCTTTATCATAGATTTTTTTCATCTGGTCGGATGAAATGGAAGTTTTTCCTTCCAGGGGGAAGGTGGTGATCCGTGCCTGGTTGGCATGTGCACAAACATAACCGTCGGGGACCATCCGGGCCACCCATACCGCTCCTTTTTCGCCTTCGCCTTTACCGATCATTTCGAGAATCCATACTTCATCAGGATCACTGATGGAGAAAGATTCGCCTGAACTGGCATAACCGTATCGCTCTACCAGATCGGTCATCACGACAATGGCTTCCCGGGCATTTTTAGCGCGTTGCAGGGTGATATAGATCAGACTTCCGTAGTCGATAATAGCTCCCGGCTGACTTTCCAGTTCTTTACGTCCGCCGTATGTCGTTTCACCGATAGCCAATTGATATTCGTTCATATTACCGATTACGTTGTAAGTCTGGGCAGCCTGCGGGATTTTACCCATATATTTACCGGTATCCCATTCATAGATATCCATCATCGTTCCGGCAGGCCAGGTACCGGCAGGCCAATGATAAAGTTCTCCATACAATACGTGAGAGTCGGCCGAATAGGTGATCATCGTCGATCCGTCCTGAGTGGCTCCCCGGGTGAGTAAGAAATTAGTACAAGCAGAAACTTTGATAAAAGTTATCGCTATAAGAAATAAACTAGCACAACAAATTTTGAACATACGATTTAGATTAAGGAAATGTTATAGTTTACGATTTAGATTTTCCGTTTTCCAATGGCCACTACAGCTGTTATGGGCTGTAGCGGTATCGTTTACCGAATCCGGTCGAACGATTTCAGTAAGGTGATATCTTTCACAATTCCCCGGATAGCCAGCCACGTGAAGATCACACCGATCAGTGGAAAGATAAAACTGATATCGGCAAACCATTCGGCATTGAGTTCGTTGCTACGTTGACGTACTTGTAGCCACATCAGGACGATTAACCCCAATTGAAGCACGATATTGACAATACAAAGACGCAATTGCAGAAATAGAGTCGGTTTCACCGTCTTGGATTTTTTGTGATGAATGAAAATAGTGACTACTGCCAATGTGGTAATAAGGGCATTCAGGATCAATGACATCCAGTTCCAGGTGATGAATACACACGGACTTCCGGCCTGTACCACTTTTGTCGTATAAAACGCATAGGTAAAATTATTCGGAACTACAATGGAAGCAACCGGCATAAAAAATAACAGCCCGGTCACAATTGCTGTACAAAGCAAAAAAAGAGATTGAATACGTTGAATCATAATATAAAGTAAAAAATGAAATGCTAAATACTAAAAGCAAAAGGCTTATAGCCTATAGCTTTTAGCTTAATTTTTCCAGGGTATAGCGGATCAGTTTATTCATATAGCTGTGGTAATCGGCGGAGGCATCTCCGTTTATCCGGTTGGCGATGATCAGGCAGATGGTGGCGGCCCGATGCCCCAAAAGGTTACAAAGGCCTGTGATAGCTGCACTTTCCATTTCATAGTTGGTCACTTTGTAGCCTTCGTAGCGGAAAGCGGTGATCCGGTCGTTGATTCCCGGCATGGCTAGCGGCAGACGCAGGACACGTCCTTGCGGGCCGTAAAATCCGACTGCTGTCAGGGTAACTCCTTTGATGGTGTGTTCTTCGTCATACAGGCGGTCTACTAATCCGGGATCGGCATTGACTACATAAGGGCGGGCTGCAGAGGGGGTCCATCGGCAATGCCGGATAAAAGCTTCTTCGAACGGATGGTCGCAAACCGATTCGTTGTTTGCATAAAACCTCAATACCCCGTCGCAGCCGATGCTTTTTTCCGAGATGACAAAAGAATCTACCGGAATGTCGGCTTGTACCGAACCGGAAGTACCGATACGGACGATATTCAGGGTACGGCCGATCGCTTTTATTTCTTTGGTTTTCAAATCGATATGGGCCAGAGCATCCAATTCGTTGATAACGATATCGATATTATCCGGACCGATACCGGTGGAAATCACGGAAAGCCGGTGACCCCGGTAACTGCCGGTGATGGTGTAAAATTCGCGGTTACTTTTTTTCAACTCGATTTGTTGAAAATGGGAGGCGATGGTTTCCACCCGTCCCGGGTCACCGACCAGAATGATATCGTCGGCAAGGTCCTCCGGAAGTAAATGCAGATGGAAAATACTGCCGTCCTCATTGGTAATCAGTTCTGAAGATTTTATAGAGGCCATATTGTTTTTCTTTATGCTTTAAACGCAGTCAAATTTAACGATGTTTGGTTTATTAACCAAATAATCCGGTTCTTTATTCTCCTTGCAGCTTATAGTACCCCCCGTGTTTGTTCTCGATGCTTAGCGCGGGATCTTCACTCAGTTCCTGGCGGAGATGGCCGATGTATCTTTTCAGTTCCCCGATATTTTTTTCCATTCCCCACAAACCGAAACTTAATTCCTTGGGCGATACCCATTCATTGAAGTGCAGGCACAGCAATTGCAGCAATCGCATATCTTTCCCTTTCAGTTTATGACTTTTGTTTCCTATGGTCAATACTCCGTTTCTCTGGTTGTAAGTGGTGATGGCCGATAGCTCATATCGCGGGCTTTCACCTGTCTGGGAGTAATTGCGTTTGGCTATGTTTCTGAGTTTGGCCAGGAAGACTTCGCGGTCGGTATCTTTACCGATATGGTCCATGACTCCCAGTTCAATGGTGGTGATCACGGTTGCCGGATCGGTATGCGAACTATAGACGATAACCGGATACTGTTTTACTTCGGTGATAATCTGCCGGATGAGGTCGATTCCGTTCTTGCTGCCTTCAAGGTCCAGGTCGACCAATAACAGATCCGGCCTTCGGGTATGGAATAACTTCCAGGCCTCTTCAACATTTGTCGTCAATTCGACCAGAAAGCCGGCCTGATCCAGGAAAACCTTGGTCATACGCCCGAAATCGAGGTCGTCTTCTACATATAAAATCCGTATCACACTCATATTCTTTCATTATTATATCGTTAGCCCCTCTTCTCCAACTTATCCTCTTTTCGCCTCTTGCCTCTAGCCTTTAGCTTTTCGCTTCTAGCTTCTAGCCTTTAGCTTCTAGCCTTTCGCCTTTTCGCTTTTCTCTGCGGTATTTCGATGATAAATTCTGTTCCCTGCTTTCCGTCACTGTTCACCTGAATATGTCCGTGGTGGGCTTTTACGACTGCTGCCACATAACAGAGTCCCAGTCCGAATCCTTTCCGTTGTTTATCTCCTTTATAACGTTGTCCCCGTTTGTATTCCTGAAAAATGAATTTTTGTTCTTCGGGTGGTATGCCGTAACCATCGTCTTGTACTGTCAATATCCATTTTTTTGCCTCCCGGCGGCAACCTATCCGAATACGGACTATTGTTCCTGAATATTTAATCGCATTTCCTAATAAGTTTCCCAAGGCACTATATAAAAGTAAAGGATCGACCTGTGCAAGGGGGACGGTAGGAGAAATTTCTGTTTGTATATCGATTTGTTTGCCGATGCTATTGTTTTGCCTGTATTCCGTTGTGATTTGTGTTAACAATTCCCGGATATCGGTCGGTTGTATACAGGCTTTCAGACCGTAGGCATCGACAGAAAAGGTCAGTAGATTTTCGATATCTTCCAAAGTTTTATCGGTCCATTGTTTACATCGTTTATAGGTTTCGTTCAGGGAGATGGCGGTTTTGTCCTGCTGGTCGGACAAAAGATTTTCCAACTGGCATTTTATATTCAGTATCGGCCGGCGTAGGTTATGGACCAGGGTATGCGTAAATGCTTTTTGATTATCCCGTAGTTTTTTTTCATTTTTCAATAGCCGATAAAGAAGATAAGTCAGACAAATAATCAGGATAAAGAGCAGGATAGAAGTAAGAATACGTTCCAGGGCTAGTTTGAAAAATAAAATCAGGGGGAAATTGAATTCTGCTTTTTGCTACTGTTTCAATTAGGTTGTTTGAGAAAATATGCTGAAATTTGTTTTGGAAAGTTAAGTAAAATATGTGATATGTGCAAAATATTTTTTACCGGTTTATTTTTTATCCTTTGGGGTGTGGATCAGAATTCTGATCCGGTAATGGTATTAAATCGCTTCGGGATGATGGATATTGGGGTTGCCGATGAGTGTGGCTCCACCCTGTATTTTGGCCGATCGGATGAAGTACCGGGAAATGTTTTTCAGTATTGCAGTAATTTGATTGTATTCGACCGGCAAGGAGGAATCCTTGAATCCTATAGACTGGACACCGATTTAATAGCCCTTTGTTATGCTCCGGACGAACAAAGGTGGTATGGCAAACGGTTACCGGCCGGAGATCACCCCGATGTTTCTGTGTTTATCCCAATCGATAAATAAAGACTGACATGAGAGGTGGTGCTATGCGATCGATTTTAATAATCGGAACACTTACTTTGGTTGGTATTGCAGGACTTTGGTTCTTGTTCGGAGACTCTACGGAAGTGTTTGAATTATTATATTCATCACCGACTACTATTCGAATAGAACGGGATACTATCGACCTGGATATTGTGAGGTATGGCGAAAAGAAACAGATTTCTTTCCGGATCTGTAATACGGGCGAGGTTCCCTTATTGATCCGTGATGTGCGGCCTTCTTGCGGCTGTACTGAAGTTCGATGGGAAAAGCGTCCGGTACAACCCGGAGAAGAAACGTTGATTTTCGTCACTTTTGAACCGAATTCTTTGGGCCGGTTTATGAAATCGATTGAGGTATTGTGTAATACATCCTCACAATTATTGAGACTGAATTTAAAGGGGATTGTTCTTAATGATAGATGAAGAAAGTCTTGATATTAGAGAGTGTATTATTGTGTTGTCTTTATTTTTGTAAAGATGATTTTGTGTTATATTAAAAATGATGGTTATGTTTAGAAAAATTATTTATGTCTTTTTGGGATTTTTTGCAACAGTGTTTGCTTTGAATGTTGAGACTGGCTTTAATGATGGTATCATGAATGTGACTCTTTATGAAGTAGAGGGATTGGCTCAAGGTGAATGCGGGGATAATGGGTTTACAGAATGTCCAGATCGTGGAAGTACGCTTATATCATGTGTAATAAAAGATCCTGTAACACATGAAACGGCCCCTGGTGAGATGGATTTTTGTATGTCTGAGGGAAGAGGTTGTGCTATTACTCCTTGTTATAATAAATTGTAGTAATTATAAAAAGAATGTGCCAAAAATATTTTATTTATTGAAATGTTTTGGGTGCTTCTTTTTTCATTTAGTGAGACATGTTAAAAATAATTTTACAATTATTGTTGATAATTTTAATTTTTTCTTGTCAAAAACAACAGGTTCCTTCTGTCGTAACAATTAAAGTTCCTGAAATAGCTAATGATGTATGGATGACGATGAGCGAAATCGTGGACACTGCGATTTATATCCCTTTGGAAACGACGGACGAATGTTTGATTGACGCTTCGATGTTCCGACGCATGGAGTATTATAAAGGAAAATTTTATTGTTTTGTATTTACAGGAGGGTTGTATATTTTTGACCGGAATGGTAGATTCCAAAAATTGATTCCGATAGGCCGTGCACCTGGAGAATTAAATGTTTGTAATTCTCATAAAGCGTTTTTGATTGATAAGAAAAATGATCGGTTGGTATTTCCGGGTTGGTATAAATTTTATTATTACGATTTGGAAGGGAATTACATCGAAAGCCGGAATCTGAAATCGAAGTTGGTTCCTGCTCAGGCTGCCTTGGAGAACGGTGAGTGGTGGTTTTATTTTTTCGGAAGTGCTTCTTTTAATAAAGGCGATGCCAGTCATTACTACCGGTATGATTTTGATGAGGGAATAAAGGAAGGATTTATGCCTGCAAGTCCATTAAACCGCTACGCAGAAGGAGGATTTGGATATGGAGTGGATAGTTTAGTATTGGCTTATTCTCCTTTAGTGAGTGATACCATTTATCAGATTAACAAGGGACATTTCTGTCCTGCTTTTTATGTCGATTTTGGGAAAGATAAATATGTTTTGGGGAATGATTACATACAGCATAATATAAAAAATCTGAGATCGAAGACCGGTATTATTACAGAGGTCGTTGCTGGGGATGATGTTATTTATTTCGTTTTTGTACGTAAAGGTTATAGTCAGGAGGCTTACTTCTATAGAAGAACAGGAGAAGTAATTACGGGAGCGAAGCATAAAGAAGAGGATATATTTGTACCCTTCGGTTCAACATTAACTTATACGGACGGTTACTTCGTTGCTTGGGAAAATGCTTATATTTTTACCCAATGGGCTCCAGATATAGCTGCAAGATTGAATGTGAAAGAATCGGATAATCCGGTCATTGTTCTTTATCGTTTGAAAAAATAAAAATCTCGTAGCATATGAGAATAAACCGAATTATAAAATCGATCATGAAGTATATTTTGAAAATCCTGCTATTTCTTATCATTTGTGATGCATGCAAGCGTTCAGATATCGATGTTTTCGATATTGTCGAGGAAATCACTGACTACGACAGTGTTTATTCTGATAAGAATGACGTTTTTAATAGAATAACTGATATGGCGATTTTGGACAATGTCTTGATAACTAAGCATATGAATGACACATATCATTTTTCATTTATTGATGTCAATGGGAAGAAGATCATAAAAAGATTAGGAAAAAGAGGACGAGGTCCTGGTGAATATCTTCAAATAGGAACTGGATTTACGGTTTGTGGGTCAAAATTGGTTTTTTTGGATGCTATGCAGAAAGAAATAAATTATGTTTCGATTTCTGATGTGATTGAGAATAAAATTCCTTACCATATAGAGAAAGAAGCTTATCCATATACGGTGGATTTTAGGCCCAGGCATATGGATGTAATCAATCACGTAAAAGTTGCAGTTGAATCGTTTAAAGAAGGGTACTTTGGTTTGCTTGATTCAAGTAATAATATACTCGGTTGTTTTTTCGATTATCCTTTTGCTTATGAAGGAGTGGAAGGAATATATAGAGGGAGTGTATACCAAACAAAAATTAGTTCAAATGATATTCAGAATAAATTTGTTATTTTAACCTTAGCATCCGATGTTTTTGAGATTTATCAAATTGAAGGAAAAGATATCCATCGTATATTTCTTAATCCATATAATCACATCCCTCTTATTCGTGAAAGAGCAGGACGCTATGGAATCAGAATAAATGAAAGTATAGCCGGCCTGATGAAGATGGCTGTTTCTGATGAAATGATTTGTTTTACTTATTCTGCAGAAAGTTATGCGAAAGCTAATAAAGCCGGATTTATTTCAAATGAAATTCTTTGTTTTAATTGGAAAGGTGAGAAAATAAAAAAATATTTATTACCTTTTCCAATAAGCACTTTTTGTGTCGATAAACACTTCATTTATGGAGTCAGGTATATCGACGATGAATCGATAATCTATCGCTTTAAACTGTAATTTATTCTCTCCTGCCGGTGTGCCGGATTAAATGTTTGTATGAAAGACGATGGCTCCTTTCATACAAACATTTAATCCTACATTCATTTTACCATCCGGGATTCTGATCGTGCTGAAGATTAGGATTCCGTTCCAGTTCTACCTGCGGGATAGGCCATAACTCATGCCGTGGCTGGTACTCACGTGTAAACATCAAATCGCCGTAGATATCGGTTGCATTTTTGACTGTCGGGCCATAGATACCCCAACGCCTCAGGTCCCAATAACGGTGGCCCTCAGCCGGCAATTCATATGCCCGCTCGTTACGAATACGTTGCCGCATTTCTTCCTGGCTGTTGACAGCCAGCCAGGGGCTGCCATTGTTCAACGACGGCATCCCCACCCGGTCGCGTACTTTGTTGAGTTCTGTAACGGCTTTGTCTAAACTGTTCTCTTCGTTATATGCCTCTGCCAGCATCAACAGTACATCCCCCAGGCGGATCAACGGAAATTCATAAGGTACCCGCGTATATTCTCCCCAATAACCGTCAAGATTACCGGTGGGAATAAATTTACGCCAGAAATAAGAATTCCAGCCTTCGGAATTCCGGATAAAGGCCTGTGCTTCCATCGGTGAACCGCCTTTTTGGGGATTGTGAAGCACAAACTGCTTATCCATCGGCACCGAACCGGCGTCTGTTCCCAGATAATGGGAATAAGGCGTAATGACATTCAGGCACAGGCGGGGATCCCGCTTGCGGTATGCGTCGAGGACTTTAGTTGTGTCACAATTCAATAAGTCGGTAATCTTTGTACTCCCGTCATCTATCGCAACACTCAGGACATCACGCCGGAATTCCGGACTACCGTCGTTGAATCCCGGAAAGATATCGTCCCAGTTAAACGGACTGCCATCGAGGTTCTCGTACATATCCACCAGGTGGGTCGAAGGTACGATACAATTGCTGGCAATGAGGCGCATAGTGGATTTATTGCCCAGAAAACTGCACAATTCCAGCCCGTGCCCTGCCACGTTACCGTCCAGAGACTGGATGGAGAAAATCATCTCTTTGCTGCGTTTGCCGTTGTACAAGCGGAACAGTTCATTGTAATCCGGATGCAGTTCATAGCCGTAATTATTCGTTTTGTTGTAGACGATTTCTTCAAAATCGGCAATGGCCTTGCTCCACTCCCGGTTGTAAAGATATACCTTCCCGCGCAAAGCGTAGGCAGCCCCTTTCGTGGCACGCCCGTAATCGGATGTTTCCCAGGCTACGGGAAGTTTGGAGATGGCATCCGTCAGGTCGTCGAGAATGTGACCGCGGATGGTTTCTGCCGATTCGCGCGGGTTGGACAAGGTGGCGAATTCCTCTTCGATGATACAGCTCTCATCGTAATAAGGTACTCCTCCCCAGCAATTGAGCATTCTGAAATAGGCCATGGCACGCAGGAATTTGGCTTCGCCTATGACACGTGTTTTCACTGTTTCATCGATATCCATGGCGGAGACATTCCGGATGACCGTATTCGAACGGTGTACTACTTCGTAGAGATATTGCCAGGTGTTCTGGACAGAAGCGTCACCGGATGAAAAAGAGGTACCCCGGGCAATTCCGGCATGGGGAGACGTACCGTCCGCAATATCGGATATCATATCGAAAGTAAAGTCGCGTCCGAAAGCCCAGCCGGCTTTCATGGCAGCATACAGAGCGACGGCCGCCTGATTGGCATGTTGCTCTGTCCGCCAGAACGTTTTGTCGTTCAACTGGTCGGCAGGAGTATAATCGAGCGTTTCACACCCTTGGAGCAATAAACCTATACCTAAAAGAGCGGAAAAAATATAGTGTCCTTTCATTAGTGCTGAATTTTAAAATGTGACATTGATTCCTACTGAATATTGCCTCAACTGAGGATAACCTACGCCGGCGGCTATTTCCGGGTCCAGGCCGGGGAAATCCGTTAAGGTAAACAAGTTGTCGATACTGGTATATATTTTGAGATTTTCGACAAAAAATTTCTCCGAAATATGGCTGGGAAGCGTGTATCCTAACTGAATGTTCTTACACCGTAAATAAGAGGCGTTAAACACCAAGGCATCGCTGGCAATGTTGTTTTTACTGTTGGCATTGTTCCGGAGCCGGGGATATTTGGAATTGTAAGGATTTTCAGGTGTCCAGGCATGGTCGGTAATATCTTTATTCAAGGATTGCCCCATGACAGTGACAAACCGGAATGCCTGGTTGTTATAATAGACTTTGTGTTTTCCTACCCCTTGAAGCAACATACTGAAATCGAATCCTTTCCAGGAAATACCGATATTACCGCCGAAAGTAAATGCGGGGGAGTCGCCGTTACCGATCTCGATCCGGTCGTTGGCATCCAGATTCCCGTCATGATTCGCATCTGCATACAGGAAGTCGCCCAATTCCGGTCTTTGATAAGTGGCTAAATAGTCCGGATTTTTATCGACCAGAGACTGTACATAGTCCAGATCGGACTGATCGCGGACAATACGGTCCACAGACATGACATATAACTGATTGATGGGTTTTCCTTCCTGCAATTTATAAACGCCGTTAATAGAAGGGACTTCCCCCTGAAATTTGGTCACTTTATTGCGGACATATCCCATGTGGAAGCCAAGAGAATAGGTCATACTGCCGATATGATCGAACCAGCTGATATCGAAATCGATACCCCGGTTGCGTACCTTGCCGGCATTTTGGTTGGGGACAGCAGAAGTGCCGTGCTCTAACGGTGCCGGCAATGAAATCAGGATATCTGTCGTCAGCCTGTTGAATACATCCACAGAACCACTTAAACGATGGGCAAACAACCCGTAATCCAGACCGATATTGGTCATGTGCGTCGTCTCCCAGGTGAGATTGGGATTGGCGAGGGTGGTCTGTGCCAGGCCACTGGCCACCGCATTGCCCAGTACGTAATTGGCTGAAGCATAGAGTGGCTGATACATATAGAAAGTCGATGTGGCGTTGTTGCCGAGTGTACCGTAAGAAACCCGCAGTTTCAGCATATCCAGCCAACCGGCAGCTTTTTTCAGGAAGGGTTCTTCCGAAATGCTCCAACCGGCGGATACGGAAGGAAACCATCCCCAGCGCTTATCGGGGGCAAAACGGGAGGAACCGTCTGCCCGCAGGTTTACTTCCAGTAGATATTTATCGTCCCACGACAGGTTTATCCGGCCGAAATATGAACGCATGGCCCATTCTGTATAGTTCCCTTCAATCTCACCGTTGGTACTCCCCCCGTTGATACTGGTCAGAGCATCGTCGGCCAGATCGTATTTCCTGAACCGTTCGTCTTCCCGTTTATTGTATTCCTGACTGATACCAACCAGTGCAGAAGCATTCAGTTTGCTGACATTCCATTCATAGCGTGCCGTCACATCCGAAGTCCGGAACGTATTCCGACGATTATACCGGTTGATATAAGTACGGACCGTACCTTCCCGCAGCAGTACAGGTCCATCCAGTGTAAAGCGATATAAATTTTTGTCGCATAATTGATATTCTTCATTCCGTTCCCAGGAGTTATAGGTGAACGAAGCACTCAGGGTCAAACCTTCTACCGGTGACAAACGGGCAAACAGTTTGGGGACGATACGACGGGTTTTTATCGGAAAATCCTCTTTGTAAAACCACATACGCCGGTAAGGATTAAAATTGCTGACGTTCTCTTCCTCCGGATTTTGCACACCTCCGTACAGACCTGTTTCAGGGTCATAGAGCGTCATACCGGGAACCGTATTCAATGCTCCCGAACCGAATATCACGTCTCCTCCGTTGGTGGCATTTTCGGCATTCGGATTATTGGAATCCATATAACCGAAGATGTTCATTCCGACAGTGATCCAGGGTTTGATGTCGACTTCGACATTCGAACGCAGTTGATAACGCTCATAATCGGTATTATAAACGATACCCGGATTTTTCACATAGCCCAGAGACAGGTTATAACGTACCGTTTTCGTTCCTCCGATAGCCGAAAGATTATGATTCTGTACCACCGACGGATTCCGGTAAATATGATCCTGCCAGTCGGTATTGGGATAAACGGTGGGGTTAGCTCCGTTGTCATTGCGCCAGGCGTCGATGGAGGTCTGGGAGAAACGGGGGGCTTGCCCGTTAGCAGTCAGAGCTGCATTCTGAATCTCCATAAAATCGGCATAGTCGGTGACCAGATTCAAGCGTTTAGCTACCTTTTCAAACGAGAAATTGCCGCTGTACGTAATTTTGGCACTGCCTTCGTATCCGGTTTTTGTGGTAATCAGGATCACTCCGTTGGCAGCCCGCGAACCGTAGATGGCCGACGAAGCGGCATCTTTCAGTATCGAAATGTTTTTTATATCCTGGGGATTGATATCACTGATAGCACAACCGGCTACGCCATCGATCACCACGAGCGGATCGGCATTGTTCAATGTACCGACACCCCGGATCCGGATCGTAGAAGTCTCGAAACCCGGGGTATTCCCCCCCGAATTGGTTACGGTCAGTCCTGAGGCCAATCCGGCCAGGGCATTCTCGGCATTGGTGACTGGCCGCTCGGCCAAGGCATCGATGTTAACCGAGGAAACAGCTCCGGAGAGATTTGCCTTTTTCTGTGAACCATATCCTACTATAACTACTTCATCCAATTTTGTCCGGTCTTCATACAAGGTAAGGCGCATATTTTCCCGCGCATTGACCTCGAGGGGTTTGTATCCGATAAAGGAGATGCGTAACGGGGAACCGAACCGGATATCCGGTAATTTGAATTCGCCGTTAAGATCGGTCACTTGCCCTGTGCCGCTTTCTTTGATCAGTACATTTACACCGATCAAAGGTTCTCCGGCAGCGTCGGTCACTCGTCCCTTGACTGTAATGATATGCTGTTTTTTCAACTTATCCTTTTGGTCTTCCAACGGTTCCGGAGATTTTTTCCGGTTATCCTTTTCTGCATAAGAAATCGGTTCACCGGCCGGCCGGAATTCTTTTCCGGCCTCCTGAGCATGAAGCGGCAGCCAGAACAAAGTTACCAGAAAGGTCAGGCATCGTATCCGGACTCTATACTTTCTATTCATATTAAATTTTTTCAGATTGTGCATATTTTCCATTTTTTGAATATACTATAGCATCCAATAAAACACATGCCAACCGGATTTTGCAAGATTTTACAACTGATAAACAATTATTTACATTTTAATTACACAAGCGATAGCTGAGTAATAATTCCCCGGTTTGTGGAATATTTCCCCAACGGGTATCTCCGAATTCTATTATAATTTCCGATTTTTTTATATATATGGTGTATTAAAACGGCTTATATCGGAAAAATCTTTAAATTTGTCTTATTTTCTGATTCGTTATGATTATTTGATGAAACAGAATATGGGATCACTATATTAATTTTTAAAAGAATCGGATGGTTTCGGATAATCGGTGGGTTGCCACAACTAAAGGGATCGTGGTGTTTTTGTTGACTGCACTGTTGTTTGTATTTTGGTACGATCGTGATCGTGAGCTGGCAGAAAGCCATGTAACGGCCGTGCGTTTCGGTTTCTATCGGGTGATTTGGATAGAAGTTTTGTGTGGTATTACAGTGGCTTGGTGCGTTCGGAAAAAATTTCGTTTTCGCCTGCCGGATGCGGGGGTATTGTTGTTGGGGGGATATGTCCTGCTGCGTTCGGTTTATGGGGATGGGATGGTCTGTTATCGGACAGAATTATGGATTTTGTTTGTGATCCTTTATTTTTTATTGCGTCTGCTTTCTTCGCTTTTCCGGAATGCCGTCACGGTGATGTTGTGGACGCTCATGGGAGCGGGATTGGTAGAGACGATTTATGGGTTCGGACAATTGTATGGTTGGTTCGCCTCGGGGCATTCGCTTTACCGGCTGACAGGATCTTTTTTTAACCCGGGGCCTTATTCGGGATTTTTAGTGATGGTATTGCCGGTCGTTTTGTTCTATTGTTTATCGGTGTATCCCGGTCGGCAAAAGAGTGTCGGTGAGTGGAGGTACAAGTTGGAGTCCGGCTTTGTCTGGGGGATACTGTTGTTGATTTTGTCTATTTTGCCGGCCGGAATGAGCCGGAGCAGCTGGTTGGCGGCGGTTGCCGGATGCGGGGTGGTAACGGCATTTTATTACCGGATCAGGAAACAGCTGAAAGAGCTGGGACGAAAACTGGGAAAAAAGGCTTGGTGGGTAGCGGGTATCGGTGTGGTGTGTCTGTTGCTGTTGTTCAGTGGACTTTATCTGATGAAAAAAGATTCGGCCGATGGACGCCGTTTAATGTGGAAAATCGCTGGTCGGGCGATAGCCGAAAATCCTTGGGGGGGATGTGGATTGGGTTATTTTGGCGGTGCATTCGGGAAAGCGCAGGCTGCTTATTTTGCCACGGAGGAAGCTACGGAACAAGAAGAGTGGGTGGCCGGCTCGCCGGAATACGGGTTTAATGAATATTTGCAGTTGGGGGTGGAATTGGGGATTGTCGGGAGTATCCTTTTCTTATTGGCTGTCGGGTTGGCAGTCCGGCAATTGCTCTATTCTTCCCGCCCCGAGAAAGGAGCGGTGCTGGGAGGGCTGACAGCCTTTTCGGTGTTCGCCTGTTTTTCTTATCCGTTGAGTGTGATTCCTTTGGTGATTGTATTCGTTCTGTTTATGGCGCTTGCCGGTACGCTGGATGACCGGAAACTGCCTGCGGAGGAACGAAAAAGGACTGTGGGTGCATGGTTTGTCATGGGAGCTTCTCTCTTGATGGCAGGTATTACCTGGCGATTGACGCAGCATAAGGAGGAATGGAAGCAGGCTTATATCCGTTGGGGAGAGGAACAACGTTATTTCAGCATGGATATTTTTGAGGAAACGGTAGATCATTACCGGGATTTATATCCTTTTTTGAAAGACCAGCCGAAATTTCTTTTCGAGTATGGACAGTGTTTGTCGAAAACCGGGCAATATGAGGAAGGGATTCGGATTCTGACAGAAGGTACACGGCTCAGTGCCGATCCGATGTTCTATAATATTATGGGGAAAGACGCCGAAGCCTTGAAGCATTTCGGACAGGCTGAAGCCTGTTTTAAGCAGGCTTCCTATATGGTGCCTCATCGTTTATATCCCCTCTATTTATTGGCGAAAATGTATTTCGAAAGCGGACAATCGGAGAAAGGCCGTGATATGGCCCGGCAGGTGATTCAGAAAGAACCCAAAGTGATGTCGGATGCCGTAAAAGAAATGAAAGCAGAATTGGAAGAAAGACTGAAACCATAGGAAAAAGAGAGAATTTGTTAAAAAGTACCGTTCGGATTGAAAAAGAAGGGGAAAAGTGAAGGGAGATTGTAAGGTTTTAATATATTTACAACTAATTATACTTTCGCAATATTTTAAAGAAAAGATATGAATAAAATCGCTTTTTTTGCATTAATGCTCGCCTTGGGGCTTGTCGGTGGTTGTGGAAATAAGAAGGAGGAGAAAAAAGAAGAAAAAGATTTGGCCCGGATCAGCCAGAAACAGGACCAAATCGAGGTGAAAGCTGCAAAAGCCCGGCTGGCTCCCTTTGAAATGGAATTGGTCAGTAATGGCAAAGTTAATGCCCGTCGGAAAGCGGTTTTGGCTTTTATCACGAATGATGTGGTCAGGAAAGTACATGTGAAAAATGGAGAAAGGGTGAAAAAAGGAGATCCCATCGTGAGCGTGGACGAACTGAAAGCCGGTCAGCAGTTGGAAGCCGCCCGCCTGAGCTGGGAAAAGGCGAAGCTGGAATTGAGGGGACGGCTGATGAATGAGGGGATAAATTCATTGGAAGATACGCTGGACGAGCGTGTAATCTCTAAAACCCGGCTGGAAAATATCAAATTACAGATCGGTTATACCTCTGCGGTTAAAGAATATGAAAAAGCGGTGTACGATTATTCGAACATCACGGTGTATGCTCCTTTTGACGGCGTGATCGCCGATCTGGAGGTGAAGGAATACAACCAGTCCTCTGCCTATAAAGAGGTTTGTTCGGTAATCGACGATGCTACCATGGAGATTGTGTTTAACGTACTGGAAACCGAGATCGCCCATTTGAAGGCAGGGATGGAAGTAGAGATTACGCCTTATGCAAACGATAAAGTTACCCTGAAAGGCACGGTGACTGAAGTGAATCCGAAAATCGATGAAAACGGTATGGTGAAAGTCAGGGCTACAACCGATAATCCCGAAGCAGTGTTGGTGGATGGAATGAATGTCAGTATATTGGCTAAACGGCAAATCGCCGATAAATTGATCGTCCCGAAAACAGCGGTGTTGCCGCGGCAAGGGAGAAAAGTCGTGTTTGTCTACGAGAACGGCCGGGCTATATGGAAATATGTCGAAACAGGATTTGAAAATAGCCGGGAAGTGTGTATCGAATCGGGATTAAAAGAGGGGGAAGAGGCTATTTACGAGAATAATCTGGGGTTGTCGCACGAGTGTGAGGTGACGCTGATAAATAAAAAGGAGTAGTAGTTCCTGAAAACACTTGGAAGGTGAAATTATCTGCTTTTTCTGTCAATACTATTTTTGTCGTACTGATGCTTTTAGGGATCAGTCTGATTCCTGTGTTGTCTTTGCAGTTGCTCCCTTCTTCCCGTTCGAACGATTTGTCGGTATCTTTCTCTTGGGATAATGCCGGCCCCGAATTACTGGAAATGGAGGTGACGACCAAATTGGAAGGGGCTTTGGCGCGGACGAGAGGGTTACGGGAAATTGTTTCGGAGACCGGGAATGGCTGGGGAACAATCAGGCTTTCTATCGATAAAGAAGAAAATATCGATGCCATTAAACTGTATCTGGGGTCTGTCGTCCGTTCGGTGAAAAGCGGATTCCCGGAAGGAGTACAGGTGTCGGAAGTACGTGGAGGAGAATACAGTTCCGGTAAAGAAGCTAAAAAAGAACGGCAGCTTTTATTGACTTACGGTATTTCAGGGCCTGGTACTACTCAGGATGTCTCCCGTTTTGCGGAAGACAATATCTCGAACATCGTCTCTACTATGCCGGGGATAGAAAGTGTGACGGTAACCGGGGCTGTTCCCATGGAATGGGTACTGATTTACGATCAGCAAGTGCTTGAAAATATCGGTATCAGTGCTTCCGATATCCGCTCGGCTTTGAACAATTATTATATGCGCCGGGATGGGGGAAAAGTATTGATCGATACCGTTCCTGCCAAAGAATATGCTTATATTATTTTCCGGGGTAATCCGCTGAGTCATGAGATCGATATGCTGAATATGCCGATCAAGACACTGGGGGATCGGATTGTTTTATTGAAGGATATCGCAACCCTGGATTATCGGGAGAAGTCACCTTCCTCCTATTACCGGATCAATGGTCTGAATCAGTTGAATATCAATATTTTTGCAGAAAAGAATGCTAATGTGATCGACCTTTCGGCCAAAGTCAGGGATAAGATGGATTTGTTGGAAAAGGATTTCGGCGGAAAATATTCTTTGCAGATGGCTTATGATGCCAGTAAGGAACTGGAAGATGAATTGAACCAGACGCTTTTCCGGACCTTATTGACGATTTTGATTCTGCTGATTTTTGTGTTTCTGGTGAGCCGGGATTTCCGCTATTTGTTGATTATCGCCGTTTCTTTAGCTGCTAATGTGCTGATTGCTTTTGTTTTCTATTATTTCCTGAAAGTAGAAATCCATATTTATACTCTGGCAGGGATAACTGTGTCGTTCGGTATCATCATCGATAATGTGATCGTTATGGCCGATCATTACAGACATCATCGTGACCGGAAAGTATTTATGGCTATTCTGGCTGCGACGCTGACGACGATGGGGGCTTTGACCGTCATTTTCAACATGGACAATGAGATCATGCGGAATATGTGGGATTTTACTACGGTTATCATTGTCAATTTGTCCGTATCGTTGTTTGTAGCTCTTTTCTTTGTACCGGCTTTGATGGAAAAAATACCGTTGCGGAAAAAAGAAGCCAGAGTGCGTGTTGCCCGCAAGAGAAAAGTTGTAAAATTTACCTGGAAATACAAGCGGTTTATCGGGTTCACCTGGAGATTCAGGAAAGCATGGGTGATTTTGGCTATTCTCGGATTCGGATTACCTGTATTTATGATTCCTTCTTCAGTGGACCGCGATAAGTCGTATGCCGAGACCTATAACCGAATCTTTAGCAGCGAATGGTTTCTGACGATCAGACCCTGGATGGATAAGCTGTTGGGAGGAAGCCTGCGCTTGTTCGTGGAAGGAGGAAAAGGGGAGTGGAGGCAAAATGACAATAACGACCGTATCCGGACCTCCCTGAGTGTAGTGATGACAATGCCGCATGGAGCGACGCTGGAACAAATGAACGAGGCATTTATGAAAGTGGAAAATTTTGTCTCCGGATTTCAAGAAGTCGACCTTTTTACGACGAGTATCAGTTCTGCTAACGAGGGAAGAATGAAAATCACCTTTAAAGAAGAAGCCGAGATGACCGGTTTCCCCGAGAGGCTGAAGAATGAGTTGGTGCGTTATTGTAATTCGATCGGGAATGCCGATTCACAGATTTCCGGAGTCGGAAGGAGTTTTTCCAATAGCCTGGGAGACGGTTACCGCAGTGAAGGGCTGAAGGTGGTGGGATATAATTACCGGCAAGTGATGAAGTATGCCGAAGTCTTGAAGAACAAGCTATCTGAAAACCGCCGGGTGAAGAAATTATATATCGGAAATGCCCGGAATCCCGAGAAAATGAGGGAGTTTGTGGTGAAAGTCGATAAAGCTAAACTGGCCCGTAATAATTCGAATGTCAATGATATTATGTGGAGATTGAGGAGTTTGTCTTATGCCCGGGATGAGTATACTACGGCTTATATCGATAACGAACAGACTTCTATTGTTATCCGGCCCAAAAATACGGTGGAGACCAGTATCTGGGAGATGCAGAATTATCCGGTACAGGGCGATAAAGCCACTTTCCGTTTGAGTGACGTCGGCACGATCCAATATGAGGATACGTTCGATAAGATCACGAAAACGAATCAGGAATACGATGTATCGGTACAATATGATTTTATCGGGGATTATATGTTGTCGAATAAGGTGAAAGAGAGAGTGATGAAGGAAATGAACCAGAGTATGCCGATCGGTTTCCGGGTGAAGGAAGGCCGGGATTATTGGGGAGGATACTGGAAGATGAGCAATGGGTTCGATCGGCGTATTCTGTATATCTTACTGGTATTCGGTATAATTTATTTTATCTGTGCCATCTTGCTCGAATCCTTGAAGCAAGCGATGATCGTAATGCTGATCGTGCCTTTGTCGTTTATCGGCTGTTTTTTGGGTTTTTACTGTTTCGGGCTGGTATTTAACGAAGGGGGATTGGCGGCCTTTATCCTGATGTGCGGATTATCGGTGAATGCGGTGTTGTATATTCAGAACGATTATAATAATAAGATCATTGAGGGAAAAGCGAGAGGGTTACAAACTTATTTGAGTGCCTGGAATGCGAAAATTATTCCGATTCTGCTGACGGTTATTTCCACAATTTTGGGATTTATCCCTTTCCTGATCGGAAGTAACGTGGCCGATTTTTGGATCAGCCTGGCGATCGGGACGATGAGTGGCCTTATTTTTTCTGTATTGGTGTTGATGATTTATCTGCCTTTGTTTTTTATGCGTAGGGAAGATAAAGCGGGATACAGACGGAAAAACAGTGGGATGAAGGAAGAGGGAAGAAAATGGTTAAGTCATATTGAATTGAATAAGATACGGGGATTCATAAAGCATTGATGTTTTCCTTTTTGGTCATTAAATATTAAGAAAATGATTGGTTTTTTACTCAAACGTCCCGTCGCGGTAATCATGAGCACCATTGCCTTTTTGGTATTGGGGGCAGTGGCTATGTTTCAGCTACCGGTTTCATTGATGCCGGATGTAGATATTCCCGAGATCAGTATACATTATACTCAGGATAATGCCTCGGTCAATGAAATGGAAAACAGTATCACCAACTTACTGAGAGGGCAGCTGCAACAGATTCCGTCATTATCGGACATTACTTCCGAATCCAGGGAAGGGAGCGGAACGATAACCATGAAGTTCGAATACGGCACTTCGATCGATTATGCTTTTATCGAGGTCAATCAGAAAGTGGATGCTGCGATGAACAGCTTCCCTAAAGAGATGCAACGGCCTACGATTATTAAAGCTTCGACTTCGGATATTCCTGTATTTTATATTCAGTTGAATTTAAAAAAATTGGAATCGGATATCAAATTCCTGGAATTTTGCGAATTTGCCGATGCTGTTTTGAAAAAGCGGTTGGAGCAATTGCCGGATGTCGCGATGGTGGATATTAGCGGGATGTATCAGCCCGAAATGTATATCTTGCCCGATGAAGCCAAAATGAAGAGTCTGAATATTACCCAAGATCAATTGAAAGAAGCTATCGATCAAAATAACCGGGTGTCGGGAAGCTTGTCGATCCGGGACGGTTACTACCAATATAATATAAAATTTACCAGTCAGCTGATGTCGGTCGAAGATGTCCGGGAGGTATACCTGAATATCGAAGGGCGTCTGATGCAGGTGAAAGATATTGCCGAAGTGGGCATACGGCCGAGAGATAAGAGAGGGATGTTCGTGAATGGCGAAAAACAATCCCTGTGTATGGCGGTGATCAAACAATCGAGTGCCCGGATGTCGGAGATGAAAGAGAAAGTCAGTGAAATGCTGGAAAATTTTGAAACAGAATATCCGGATATCGAATTTTCCGTATCGCGGGATCAGGCTGCCTTACTGAATTACTCGATTACGAATTTGCAGCAGAGTTTAGTATGGGGGATTATCCTGGCTGTGTTTATTATGCTGTTTTTCTTGCGGGATGCCCGTTCACCGATGATTATCGGGATCAGTATACCGGTTTCTGTGGTTATCAGTGTACTGTTTTTCCAGTTGATCGGTTTGTCTATCAATACCATTTCTCTGTCCGGTTTGATCATGGGGGTGGGGATGATGATCGATAATTCGATTATCGTCATCGATAATATCAACCAGCGAAGGGAACGGGGAGATTCGCTGTTTGTGGCTTGTGCGGACGGTACGGCCGAGATTTTCCGTCCCCTGTTGTCTTCGGTGTTGACGACTTGTGCGGTATTTGTGCCGTTGATATTTCTGGGAGGAGTTGCCGGGGCTTTGTTCTATGACCAGGCGGTAGCTGTAGGTGTCGGGCTTTTTGTCTCGCTGATCGTTTCGCTGACGATTGTCCCTGTCATTTTTTATCTTCTCTTTAAAAGAGCACATGAAGACGGAAAAATCAGTAATTTCGTCAAACGGATCAGTTTTAAGCATCTGGATAAGTACTATACGATTGTCTATCACTTTGTGTTCTATCACCGCCATAAGACCATGCTGATCGTGGCTGTGCTGGTATTGTTGGGTGCTGCTACGGCTTTTTTCACTAAAGTGGAACGGATGCCTCCGGTAGAAATCAATGAAATGTTGATCCGGACAGACTGGAACAATAGTATTCATGTCGATGAAAATTATAACCGGGTGCAGGATATTATCCGGCAGTTTAAGGGACGTTGTACTGAAATATCCTGTCATATCGGTGAAAAACAGTTTTTCCTGAATCCCGAGGATAACGGTAATATCAATGAGGCGGAGTTTTATATAAAAACTACCGATAATGAAAGCCTGAAAGTTTTGGTCGGGGATATAACCGCTTATATTAAGAAAAACTATCCGGAAGCCCGGGTAGAACCGGCGAAGGTGGAAAATCTGTTCGAACAGTTGTTTAAGGGAGAAGATGCTCCTTTGATCATTTACCTCTCGGGAGAATCTGCCCGCAAGATAGAGGAACTATCGAAAATTAATGCATTTATCGACCATTTGAATGAGGAAATGCCCGGACTGAAATTGAATAAACCTGCCGTACAGGAAAGAATCGTAGTCCATATCTTGCCCGAACGTTTGGCGTTGTATAAAGTGAATCAGAATGTGTTGCTGAATACGTTGGAAAAGAATATCAGTAAGGTCAGTATCGGAAAATTGAATACGGGGAACCTTTATATTCCGATTGTCATTACTGAAAATGAACATACGATCCGGGATATTCTCAACGAGGTGTATGTGTCTAATTCGGATAGGAAGTATATTCCGGTAGCTGCGTTGACCGATTTGTCAATGGAATACGATTACAAGAAAATTTTCGGGAAAAAAGAAGGAGTCGTCGTGCCTGTTCAGGTTTACCATACAGGAGATAGCATCCAAGAAATTATAAAGACGGTGAGGACAGAAGCGGTAAAAGCTAATCTGGATCCTCATTTCGGAGGGGCTTATTTCGAGGGGAATGAGACTTTCTGGCAGATGTTGATGATCGTAATCGTGGCCTTGCTGATGCTCTACTTTATTTTAGCCAGTCAATTCGAATCGTTGACATTACCTTTGATCGTATTGATCGAGATTCCGATCGATGTGGCGATGACTTTGCTGGCATTGTGGATTTGTGGGATCTCACTGAATCTGATGTCGATGATCGGTATCGTGGTCATGAGTGGTATCGTGATCAACGACTCGATTCTGAAGATCGATACGATCATCCGGCTTCAACAACAGGGATTTCCTTTGCTGGAAGCCATTCACGAAGGTGGGGTGAGGCGGTTGAAGCCGATTCTGATGACGAGTTTGACTACTATTTTTGCTTTGATCCCTTTTTTATGGGGTGACGATATCGGTTCCCAATTGCAGCGGCCGCTGGCGGTAGCTATGATCAGCGGGATGACGATCGGTACTCTGGTCAGTCTGTATTGGGTACCTCTGTGTTATTATTATTTAGTTAGAAAAAAAGGAGAATAGACGATGGAAACATTTACGCGGTGGGTGTATTATTTTTTGGAGTCTTTAGGTCTCGATCTCAGTTATATGACTAATCTGAATCGCCTGATTGTTCTTGTATTGATAGCCGTATTGGCTTTTCTGACAGATTGGATTTGCAGGAAAGGGATTGTACGGTTGGTGCGTAAGGTTACCCAAAAGACAAAGGTGACCTGGGACGATCTGTTGTTTAACGATCGGGTCATGAATAATTTCTGCCACATCCTGCCGCCTGTGGTAGTATATATACTTTTGCCGATCGCTTTCCCCGACGGATCGGATGCCCTGGCGTTTATCCGAAAGCTGTGTATGGTGTATATTATAGCGGCTGCTTTGCGGTTTATCAACATTTTTCTGGGAGTCATATTCCAGTTGGCCACACAGAAAGAAGTATTTCGTGACCGGCCTCTGAAAGGTGTCTACCAGATTATTCAGGTCGCTTTGTTTTTTGTCGGTTCGATTTGCATTATTGCTGTATTGATCGAGAAATCTCCTATCCATCTTTTGGCTGGTTTGGGAGCTTCGGCTGCTATTTTAATGTTGGTTTTCAAGGATAGTATCATGGGCCTTGTTTCCGGAGTGCAACTTTCGGCCAATGATATGTTGCGCCCGGGGGATTGGATTACGATGCCTAAATACAATGCCGACGGTACGGTGATCGAAGTGACTCTGAATACAGTGAAAGTCCGTAATTTCGACAATACGATTATTACGATCCCGCCTTATGCATTGGTGAGTGATTCGTTTCAAAACTGGAGGGGCATGCGGGAGTCCGGTGGACGTCGCGTGAAACGTTCTGTCAATTTGGATGTGAATAGTGTCTGTTTCTGTACCCCGGAAATGCTGGAAAGATATAAAAAGATCGTTATTTTAAAGGAATATATCGAGCAAACCGAGCAGAAAGTACAACAATACAATCAGCAGCAGGGGATCGACGATTCTGTGCCGGTCAATGGAGTACACCAGACAAACCTGGGCGTTTTCCGGGCTTATCTCGAATTATACCTGAAAAATTTACCTGTCGTAAATTCTGATTTGACGTATATGGTCCGGCAATTACAACCGACCGAAAAAGGAATCCCTTTGGAGGTGTATTTCTTCTCCAGAGAGAAAGATTGGGTGCCTTATGAGAAAATCCAGGCCGATGTTTTCGATCATATTTTTGCGGTAGTTCCTTATTTTGGTCTAAAAGTATTCCAAAATCCTTCTTCTGCAGATATAGTCCGGGTTTTAGAAAGAGTGTGATTGGTGTTTTGTATAAAACAATCCGTTTTTTTATAAGTGTATCTTGATTTAATCGTTCTATCTTTGGGGGAGATAAATGACCTAAAATCGAAAACAATGAGTAAAATTTTATTCGGATTGGTGGGGATTGCTTTGATCAGCTCGTGTACGCGTCCGGGAAGTTTATATAATGGCGGACAACGGATTGCTAATTGTGTTACTTCAGAGCCTTTTGAAGTACCGGTTCAGGAGGGGTGTGCCACCTATGTGATGTATGGGCAAGATACTGTCGCTATTGTCACTCAGCCGATGACCATACAAATCCCGAAAGGGATGAAAGTATCGACGAAGGGAAGTACCGGTGATGAAATCTCGATCGAATATGAGGTATTGAACGATACAGATGCTAAGATTGCTTATAATAAATCCTGGCAGGCGATTATGTTCGAAGATACCCGTTCCGGTGATTATGATTACAATGATTTGATTATCCATGTTCGGAATTTGCATTCCTGGAATAAATTGCAGATCGATATTCAACCGATTGCTTTAGGGAGCCAAAAGGTGATCAAACTGGGATGTGTGATCGGTAATGATAAAAGCGAACATATCATTTCGGAAGATGTGCGTAAAGACTTGTTCGGTGGTGAAAAAGGATTTATCAATACACAAAGCGATCTGCAACCGGTCTGTTATAGCCTGGAACGCCGTCTCGACCATGAATTGGAAAAAGGGAAAGATGAATATGCTAGTATCGCCTGGTTTATTGAAGTAGATGATAATCGGTATTTTGCAATAAATGCCGATGCTGAATACAGTGACTATGATTTATTGAATGAGGAAGGGATGCCTTATGGTCTGGTCGTTTATGGGCTGAACGGTAGTCACGGTACGTTTGCTTATGCCGAAGAAAAAATTTCTTTGTTCGAAGCTTATCCGGATTTCAAAAATTGGATTAATGGGGAAGTAGTTACTTTTGGGGAATATGCCGACAAGAAAATGATCTACAAATACAATTATGAAAAAATCCCCGGGACGACTAAGCGGATCTGGGATTGGCAATAATGGAAGGGCTGACAGCCTAATCCTTCTTTTACGGTAAAAAGGTGTAGTCGATAACAACGTTAAAACTGAATGCTTATCGTTTTTGTTTAGAATAGAATAAGTTTTAAACCTTATGAACTTTCTAAACTAATTTAATTCCAGGTTTATTTTTTCTTTCTATTCCGATTCCGGGTGAACCGGTCTGATGACACAAAAAACGAAATAGAAAATGGATTCTACTCTCACTGAGATTTAAGTTCTGAAAACGGTACCGCTTTGTCCGTTTGCTTCATTGCTACTCTCCAACTACAATATCGACTTAGCATGTTTTGAGCGAGAAAAGGAGTAAAATGGGACGATAGGTCCGTCCCGGAGTACGGAATAAAAAACAGCAGACCTTTTCAGGGCCTGCTGTTTTTTATAAAGATGAATCTTAAACTATTTGGCATAGTTGATTGCCCGGGTTTCGCGGATGACGGTTACTTTAACCTGTCCGGGGTAAGTCATTTCATCCTGGATTCGTTTTGCGATATCGAATGAAATTTTTTCTGCTTCTGCATCCGAGATTTTTTCACTCCCAACAACGACTCTCAATTCCCGTCCGGCTTGGATGGCATAGGTCTTCACAACTCCATTGTACGAGAGTGCCAGATCTTCCATATCTTTCAAGCGTTTGATATAAGATTCGACAACTTCCCGACGTGCACCCGGACGAGCTCCTGAGATCGCATCACAAGCCTGTACGATAGGTGCGATCAGTGTCGTCATTTCGATTTCTTCGTGGTGGGCTCCGATAGCATTACAGATATCCGGTTTTTCTTTATATTTTTCAGCTAATTGCATACCCAGAATAGCGTGTGGTAATTCCGGCTCGTCGTCGGGCACTTTACCGATATCATGGAGTAATCCGGCACGTTTGGCTTTCTTCACATTCAGACCCAGTTCGGCTGCCATGATCGCACAAAGATTAGCTGTTTCACGGGCATGTTGCAATAGGTTCTGACCATAAGAAGAACGATATTTCATTTTACCGATCAGACGGATCAGTTCGGGATGTAAACCGTGGACTCCTAAGTCGATTGTGGTGCGCTTACCGGTTTCGATAATTTCTTCTTCGATTTGTTTTTTCACTTTATTCACTACCTCTTCGATGCGGGCAGGATGGATACGTCCGTCTGTTACCAGCTGGTGTAAAGACAGACGTGCAATTTCCCTTCTTACCGGATCGAAACCCGAGAGTACGATCGCTTCAGGAGTATCGTCGACGATGATTTCAACTCCTGTTGCAGCTTCGAGTGCGCGGATATTACGACCTTCGCGTCCGATAATCCGGCCTTTGATTTCGTCCGAATCGATGTGGAAAATAGAGACTGCATTTTCGGTCGCTGTTTCGGTCGCTACACGCTGAATCGTCTTTATCACGACCTTTTTAGCTTCCATATTGGCAGTCATTTTAGCTTCCTCCATGATCTCGTTGACATAAGAGATGGCTTCTGCCTCTGCTTCTTCTTTCAGAGAGTTGATCAGTTTTTCTTTTGCCTGCTCACCGGACATACCTGAAATGGCTTCAAGTTGTTCGATTTGCTGTTTTTTGATCTTGTCCAATTCTGCCGTTTTCTTTTCGATCAATTCTTTTTGTACTTCTATGTTGCTTTGCTGGCTTTGGAGTTCTTTCCCTTTGCGTTGTATTTCTTCCAGTTTGCGCGAAATATCGGTTTCCTGTTGTTTTAACTTGTTTTCGGCCATCAACAGCTTATTATTTCTGGCAGCAGCCTGTTTTTCATGTTCGGCTTTGATCTGTAAGAATTTTTCTTTAGCCTGGAGAATTTTATCCTTTTTGATCACTTCTGCTTCAGCTTCAGCTTCTTTGATGATATTTTGTGCCCGGTATTTCATGGCTAATCTCATAATAAACCAGCCGATCGCTATACCGACGAACAAAGCTATCACGCTTGCGATTATTGTTGTCATTGTCATATTTCTGTTATTAATTAAATTTATAATATAGTTTAATGTTACACTGTTTTCTCTTTTTGTAAATGCACAAAAAAATCCCGCACTATTTCTTTTTAATAAAACCCCTGTATGACACGGGTAGAGCTGCCATTTGATTCAGACTTCCACTGTCCCGAAGGAACTCCGAAGAGTCGAGGCCTGTCTTGTGCAAATATAAGCGTCTGCTCTAATTGTTTGAGTGTTGAGTTTTTCGCTTAAAGTCGAAATAATGCGGGAATATCTATGTTCAAAGAACTCTAAAAATACTTACTCTTTGATGAATTCATCAAGTTTCAAATTAATTTGTTCTATTTCATTAAACTTCTGTTCTTGTTGCAGCATTTTTATCGTATGCAACAGCGAAACATAAGCTAAAAAATAAAAAGGCTCCGGTTCTGTATTTCCGGTTTTATATTTTAAAACACGTTCATTAATTTCCTTTGCCGCTTTCCGGATGATCTCTTCATCTGCTGCTGAAATATTCAAATTCAGAGGTATATCGGCAATAGTTAAGTTAATGTTGCGTTTTTCAGACATAATTAATTATTCAAAAGAGCAATACATTTATCTATCTCCCGCACCAGTTGGTTGATTCGCATTTTCGCTTCATAACTTCCGTTCCCTTCCGAAATTGCACTAGCCACTCTGGTTGTTTTTAGTTTATTGTTTAAATCTTTGTTCTCTCTTTGCAGGTTTTCAAGCTCGGATTGCAAATCCTGTATTTTGCTTTCCAGACTTTTGTTCTGTTCCAGAGAGGATATATATAGTTTTATTAATTTATCTATTTTAAAATTCAGCTCGTTTATAACGGCATCGTGTTTTGCTGCCATAACTCAATCTTTTCATGACAAAGATAAAATTTATTCTTTAAATTATCAAGAGTGTTGATATATTTGCAGCATAAAATTAGTGTTTTTTTTGATATGGAAAAAAGGAGGTATAGGAAATTTATTCGTTATTTTTTGTTTAATTGGTTGTCTTTGATTTCATTAAATATATTTGCCCAGGACATGATAAAGCCGATCGATCGGCCTGTTTTGTTGAGTGGAAATTTCGGAGAATTGAGGGCGACTCACTTTCATTCGGGTATCGATATCCGGACCGGTGGGGTGGAAGGCTTGCCCGTCGTGTGTGTGAAAGACGGTAAAGTTGTCCGGGTGAGTGTGTCTCCTACCGGCTATGGGCAGGCATTGTATGTGGAGCATGAGGATGGAACGACCACGGTTTACGGACATTTGCAACGTTTCAACGCTCGTATCACAGCGCTTGTCCGGCAAATTCAATACGAACAGGAAAGCTTTAAAATAGATGAAGAGGTGAGGGACAGGCAGTTGATCTTTCATCAGGGAGATACGATTGCTTTTAGTGGTAATACCGGATCTTCCGGGGGACCACACTTGCATTTCGAAGTCAGGAATACCCGTTCTGAACATACCTTGAATCCTTTGCTTTTTTATAAGATCCGGGATAGCCGGATACCGGTGGTGAGAGGTGTTTATCTGTATCGTGAATCGGCTTCGGGTTGTGTCGGATTGGTGAGGCGGGTGGCTTTGAAACAGTCGGCGAACGGCCGTTATACGCTCGGACAGTTGAATATTCCGGCAGGGAAAATAGGTATTGCTGTATTTGTTACGGATTATATGAATGATTCCTGGAATAAACTGGGAATTTATCGGTTAGGAGTAGTGGCCGGAAAAGATACGCTTTTTGCCATGCAGATGGATTCCTGTTCTTTTGATCAGACTTGTTTTATCAATGAAATAAAGGATTTTGACTGTTATAAGAAAAAGGAAACGGTTTATCGTTGTTTTGGTAATTATCAGGGACAGGTGATGGGGGTGAAGAATCGGAATCAGGGATGGATTACTGTCGGTGAAGACAGTATTGTACCGGTGAAAATCGATCTGAAAGATATCAATGGTAACCGGGCAACCGTAACGTTGACCCTGAAAGGCAAGGAGGCACCTGTGCAGGAAGAACAGGAGGTGTTGCGCTATGATCGCAGCTATAGCCTGGACTTGTCCGGGGCTACGCTGGATTTAGAGGCCGGAGCTTTGTCGGCTTCGGTGCCGAAAGGGATGAAAATAGAAAAAGATACGGTTTCCGGAAGGGATATTTTTGTATTATCGGAAAAAGATGTTCCTTTGTTAAAGAAAGCCCGTTTGTCTGTGGCCGGGGAATTTGACCGGAAGGCTTTGATTTGTGAGGTGGACCGTGCCGGCAGGAAATACCCGCTTGCAACTCAGTGGAGTGAAGAGGGCCTGGTGGCGGAAATCGGCTATCTTAGCCGGTACACGATAGCCGAAGACCGGCAACCGCCGGTGATTTCTTTTTTAGGGAAATTTCCGGATGGTTCTTTGAAATTTAAGATAAAAGATGATTTTTCAGGGATTGCAACTTATCGGGGAGAGGTAAATGGCCGGTGGTGCCTGTTTTCCTATGATCCGCGCTATAATTTGATGCGTTGCAGTCTGAAAGAACCGGTTTTTGTTTCCGGTCAGGTGAATGAAGTGAAGGTTATTGTCGAAGACCGGGTCGGAAATAAAAATGAACTCCTTGTCAAAGTAAAGAAATAATTATAGAAAAGGATTAATTGGAAGCATATTTATGAGAAAAGAAATACAGGAATGGATCGAAAAAGGGAATCGGACAGAAGCTGTCCGCTTACTGGAAGAATGGGTCGGAAAACATCCGGCAGATGAAGAGGAGTGGTTGCTCTTGGGAGAATTGTTGTATGCCGACGGGAAAATGACGGAAGCCTTGAATAAATTCAATACGGTTCTCCGCCTGAATCCGGATCACCGGAAGGCAGCGAATTATGTGATTATGATCAATAATATTTTGGGATACTATTGTAAAGATATGTTCAATCCTTAGGTATGAAATTATATCATAAAGCCTTTTTATACCGGCACAAATGGATACAACCTTACCTGCAAAAAGTGTTGGGTGGGATAGATGCTGTCACGTTTCTGGCAGCCTTGGCCTTGATTGGCGGTGTCGTCTATGAACATGGCTTTATTATTTCGGAAGGAGCGGAGGCAGATCTCGGTGTATTGTATCGGACCGTATGGGGCGTTTTCCTGGTTCAGACCACGATGCATATCGGGCTGGCGTATCGGGAAACGCTGAAGAAATACCGGACATTTACATGGGTATTGAATATTTTACTTTATCTGACTCTAATTCCCGTCATTTTTTTCGAACCGGAATCGGGGGCATTGAAATATTTCTGGTTATTTTTAAACAACCGTATTTTTCAGCTGATTCTGTTGTTGTTACTTTCCTTATTGCGCTTATCTTCGGGGGTGATCGGACTCTTGGGAAAACGGACCAATCCCTCCCTGATTCTGGCCGGAAGTTTCTTCCTTATTATTTGTATCGGCACCGGTTTGTTGATGTTACCTCGTTGTACCGTTGATGGTATTTCGTGGGTAAATGCTTTGTTTGTGTCCACCAGTGCTGTTTGTGTGACCGGTTTGGTACCGGTAGATGTAGCGACGACTTTCACTTCTTTGGGACAGTTGGTCATTATTATATTGATACAGATCGGTGGGTTGGGAGTAATGACGCTCACCTGTTTCTTCGCCATGTTTTTTATGGGTAATACTTCCGTATATAATCAGTTGGCGGTAAGGGATATGATCAGTTCCGATTCTTTGTCGTCTCTGTTGTCGACGGTGATTTATATTTTATTTTTCACTTTAGTGATAGAAGGAGCCGGGATGTTGGTCTTGTTCCTGAGTATTCACGGTACTTTGGGGATGACGGTGCAACAGGAAATGGTGTTTGCTGCTTTTCATTCTATTTCGGCTTTTTGTAATGCCGGTTTCTCGACCTTATCGGAGAATCTCGGTAATCCTTTGGTCATGCAACACCATAATCTGCTCTATATAACCATTTCCGTATTGATTATTTTGGGAGGAATCGGTTTTCCGATCTTGGTGAATTTTAAGCATATCGCCGGTTATCATCTGAAGCGTTTGTTTTATTTTATCCGTACAGGAAAAAGGGATAGACAGCGTATCCGGCATTTGTATAATCTGAATACTAAGATTGTTTTGTTGACGACGCTGATTTTATTGACCGGTGGGACTATAGCGATTCTTCTGTTCGAATGGAACGGAGCTTTTGCGGGAATGAGTATGCCGGATAAATGGGTACAGGCCTTTTTCAATGCGACCTGTCCCCGTACGGCCGGGTTTACGAGTATCGGTTTGACCTCTTTTCATTACAGAGTTTGTTGCTGATGTTGCTTTTAATGTTTATCGGAGGGGCTGCCCAATCTACTGCCGGCGGAGTTAAAGTGAATGCTTTTGCTGCCGCTGTATTGAGCCTTTTTGCTGTGATCCGGGGAAAAAGCCGGGTGGAGGTGTTCCGGCGGCAGCTTTCGGTGGATTCGATCAGGCGTTCCAATGCTACCCTGGTGATGTACCTTATGATTCTTTTTCTGGGTGTATTTGTCCTGAGTGTGCTCGAACCGCATGCTTCGCTATTGGCCTTGGTTTTCGAGTGTACTTCGGCTTTGAGTACCGTCGGGTCGAGTCTCGGTCTGACTCCGGCTTTAGGAGAAGCAGGTAAATTATTCGTATCCTTGCTGATGTTTATCGGGCGGGTGGGAGTCATTACGATCGTATTGGGATTCGTACCTCCGCAGAAGCATACCAAATATAAATACCCGGATGATAATTTGATCATCAACTAAGCAAGAGAGTTGTCGTATTAACATGATATACATATGAAATATATAATCATTGGTTTGGGAAATTACGGAGGAGGTTTGGCCGAGGAGTTGATGGCCATCGGACACGAAGTCATCGGTGTCGATCAGAACGAAGGGCGGGTGGATAATCTGAAAGACAAGATTACCACGGCTTTTGTGTTGGATGCAACGGATGAACTGGCTCTGGAAACTTTGCCACTCCGAGAGATCGATGTGGTGATTGTCGCTATCGGAGAAAATTTCGGGGCTTCTGTACGGGTGGTCGCTTTGCTGAAACAAAAGAAAGTGAAGCATATCTTTGCCCGGGCTATAGATTCGGTGCATAAGGCGATACTGGAAGCTTTCGCTATCGACAAAGTGCTGACCCCTGAAAAAGATGCCGCCCGCGAATTTGTACAGTTCCTGGCTTTGGGTATTCATGCCGAGTCGTTCCGGGTCGACGAAGACTATTATGTGATTAAGTTTAAAGTGCCTCGGAAATGTGCCGGTTATCCTTTGAGCGGAATGAACCTCGAAGAGGATTTTCATTTAAAACTGATTGCTTTGAAGCAGGCTGCCGAAGTGAAAAATATACTGGGAATGAAAAAACTGACTAAAGAGGTGATGACGGTTATTCCCGACAATTACCTGTTGAAAGAGGAAGACGAATTGGTGTGTTACGGTTTGTATAAAGATTTTCAGGCCTTGTGGAAAGCATTTTAAAAATCGGGGTAAATTTTCTTTCCCTTTTACTTTTTACTTTTTACTTTTTCCCTTATCTTTGCCGTCCATTTTGAATAGGTTTAACGCATTAAAAATCAATCCACTTTGGAAGGGGGTGCTTAAATTCGGACAAGCGGTGCTTGCCATGAAGTAGAAAAGAACTGAAAATAGAAGACAAAATGACCTCAGGAAGAGACTAAGCCGGAGGTTGTAATGGGAGGGTGTTACCCTGTTGTTATTTTATTTAATGCGTTTATTATAAACTATAAAAATTAGAAATCATGATTATTGTACCTTTAAAAGAAGGCGAAAATATCGAGAGAGCCTTAAAGAAATTCAAGAGAAAATTCGAAAAAACCGGTATTGTAAAAGAATTAAGAGATCGTCAGGCTTTCACAAAACCATCAGTACGTAACCGGGCCCAGCGGATCAAAGCTGTCTACAAGCAGAGTTTGCAACAGGCAGAAGAATAATTTTCTTCCCGGGCTTGTTTTTCCCGGAGGAAAGTGTTAAATTGGGTTCGTTTTAAGAACGATGAGTATGGAAATAGATTCATTTCTGAGTTATTTGAAAAATATTAAGCGCTATTCAGCACTTACTATTACAGCTTATAAAGAAGATTTGAATCAGTTTCGTGAGTTCTGTGAAAAAGTGGAATTGATCCGGCAGGATGAGGAAATTACTTCCAAGATGGTCCGGCGGTTTGAAATGGGATTGATGTCCGGTGGGTTGAAGATTGGCGGGGTGGACGGTGAAGAAAAGCTGAGGCCGATGACTGCCCGTTCCGTTAGGCGTAAATTGAGTTCTTTACGGACTTATTTCCGTTATCTGGTACGGGAGGGAAAGTTGACAGAAGATCCGACGGAGATTGTCGTGGCGCCTAAAATGGGAAAGCGATTGCCGGTGTTTGTGCCCGATTATCAAATGGATGAGGTGTTGGATAAACACGCTTCCGACAAGGATTTTGCAAATATCCGTGATCGGATGGTGTTGATGACGGCTTATTATACCGGAATGAGACGCTCGGAACTGGTGGCATTGAAATTGGAAGACGTCGATTTGGGGGGAGCGGTGATCCGGGTGAATGGGAAAGGAGACAAACAACGGATTGTTCCCATGTTACCGGAATTGGCCGGAGATCTCCGGATTTATCTGAACAAGCGGGAAGAACTGGTAGGTGAAAAACATCAGTTTGTATTCGTTACGGATAAAGGAAAACCGGTATACGATAAATTTATTTATCGTTTAGCTGTAAAATATCTGGGCGAAGTCACTTCGTTGAAGAAACGAAGTCCGCATGTTTTGCGGCATTCTTTTGCTACGGCTCTGTTGAATAACGGAGCCTGTATCGAGGCTATCCGTGAATTACTCGGCCATGCCGGACTGGCTGCGACTCAAATCTATACTCATAATTCTTTTGAGAGTTTGAAAAAGGTTTATAACCAAGCTCATCCCCGGGCTTAAAATTTAAGGAGGAAGTACTATGGAAATTAAAATTAATGCGGTTGGTTTTTCAGCAAGTTCTCAGTTGGAAGATTTCATTCAGAAGAAAATTTCTAAATTAGATAAATACCACGACGGAATTATCGGTTCGGAAGTTACCTTGAAACTGGAAAAAGACGACAATCTGGAAAATAAAGTAGTCGAAGTGCTGTTGAATGTTAAAGGCCAAGAAGTTTTTGCAAAGAAAAATGCAAAGAAATTCGAGGAAGCAGTCGATGAGCTTTATGATGTAGTAAAGCGTCAATTGGTGAAAATCAAAGAGAAAGAAAGAGAGTGCTGAAAAGACTAAAGGCGAGAAGATCAGAAGCTAAAGGTTAAAGACTGGAAAGCTAAAAGCGGGAAGGTTAAAAAAGCAGGGGAGGAAAGGCTGGAGGCGGATGAGTAAAACCTGAGCGAGAGTCGGAAACCGATAGTCGGATAAAAAGTTGAAACACAAACATTCAACTTTAAAGAAAATAATTTTGTAGAACAGAATTATTTAATTATATTTGCACGCTCAAAAGAGTGGGCTGAATAGGCTTGTTGTATGCAGGTCTTTGATTCCCCTGATGAGTTTTAGTTTGTATATAGAGTTATTTGAGATAAATTGTTTAATAATAAAAAGTTTTTAAGTCATGGCTAAAGAAAAGTTTGACAGGTCAAAACCACACGTAAATATTGGAACTATCGGTCACGTAGACCACGGTAAAACCACTTTGACTGCTGCTATCACTACCGTTTTGGCAAAAAAAGGTCTTTCAGAAGTAAAATCATTCGATCAGATCGATAACGCTCCGGAAGAAAAAGAAAGAGGTATTACCATCAATACTTCTCACGTTGAGTATTCTACCGCTAACCGTCACTATGCTCACGTTGACTGTCCGGGTCACGCCGACTATGTAAAGAACATGGTTACTGGTGCTGCTCAGATGGA
>ENA-ORIC01000065-ORIC01000065.1-human-gut-metagenome-genome-assembly--contig:-NODE-65-length-143597-cov-8.974122_pt1 | contig 143597 bp, 125 predicted proteins | sample MGYA00243023_ERZ508732 | MGnify/ENA primary metagenome ERZ508732 (study PRJEB26277, sample SAMN04329767) | human gut metagenome | biome: human-associated habitat | host: Homo sapiens | place: USA... | reverse complement strand
TCGAGATGGTCGAACAGAAACCCGATCGCCGTACATACGGCAAGCGCCAGGACGGTCACGGCAATATCCCGCAGCGATGGTATCTCTGCACCAAAGAACAGACGGCGTCTGTGCGACTTTGTGTAGTTCAGTGCGTCGGGAATAATATGAATGTCAACATCGGGGGCGGAGGAGATCAGCTTTTCGGTGAGAGTCGGTCTTCCGAACAGCCCTCTGCGTCTGGCACTGCTTTGCCCGATCACGATTTTTGTGACATCGGAAAGCCTGACATATTCCGAGATCTGCAGCGCTACATTCTCGCCGTGCGTCATAACGATCTCGGCGCCGAGCCTTTGCGCGAGCTGTATGTTCTGCGAAAGCCGGGACTGATCCTCATCATTTATGACCGTATCCGTCTGCACATAGATGGCGGTAAATCTTGCATGAAGGACCTTAGCCATCTTTGCGGCGGTGTGTATGATCCTTGCATTGGACGGCGAAGAGGATAGGCAGACAAGGATATGCTCGTCTGTATCGAATTTTGACTGTTCGGTTTGTACTTTCATCGGTTTCACCGCCCTTTTTATTTTATTTTATTATTATACAGTAAAACTGTAAAAAAATCTACCGCAACCTAAAAATCATTCTTCTGCCCATCAGAAAGAATAATATCGACATTTCCGTGCGTTTCACGAAAACGGCGGATCTCACATAATATTTCACTTTCGGACAGTCCATGCGGCAGCAGGACTTTGGAAGGCTCGCAGGATTCGTTTTCCTTTAACAGTGCCTTTCTGTTTTCTTCAAGAAATCGATCCAGCCTGCTTATAAGATAAAATCCGAAAACAAATACGGCAAGCAGGCTGACAATCAGCAATAGCTCAGCCATCCTCATTCACCTCTGTTAAATGCGAAAACACTTTTGCAGTTCTTTGTAAGCACCGAGAACCAAAAGAGTGATCTTGTCCGTAAGAACGGTTTCCGGTGAAACTGCCATATTGATTTTTCCGTTCTCCTTGGTTGCCATAATATTGATGCTGTATTTTCTGCGGATATCCAGTTCTCCGACGGTTTTGCCGATCCATCCCTTCGGCACCTCTACCTCAAAAATGGCATGACCCTCATCAACCTCAATGTAATCCCGAATGTGGTCGGCGGTGTACCGAATAGCAGCCCAATTTGCTACCTGTTTTTCCGGGTAAATGACCTCGTCCGCTCCGTTCCGCAGAAGGAATTTTTCCTGCACATCACGCTCGGCACGGGATACAACTAATTTTGCGCCGAGTTCTTTCAGCAAAGAAGTGGTTTCCAGCGAGTTTTGAAAATTTCCGCCGATGGTGACGATGCACACATCAAAGTTTCCGATGCCGAGCGACCTTAAAAACTCCGTGTTTGTGCTGTCGCCGATCTGCGCATTGGTGACAATCGTCAAACTTTCATTGACTCTTTCTTCGTTGATGTCTACCGCCATCACCTCGTGTCCGAGCTTATTCAGCTGCAAAGCAATATGCCTACCGAATCTGCCGAGACCTATTAACAATATGTTTTTCATAATATAGTAACTCCTTTATCCGACTGTGATTTTTTCGAGTGGCAGCTTTGCTCCGCTCTGATTTTTGTTGGAAACCGCCGCGTAAATCAGGGTAAGTCCGCCGACTCTGCCGAGATACATCAAGACGATCAAAATAAGCTGAGAAAGAACACCGAGCTGCGGTGTGATCCCAAGGGTAAGCCCGACCGTTCCGACAGCGGACGCCGTTTCGTAAAGGCAGGTGCTAAGCGGCAGACCTTCTGCCGTGCTGATAACAATGCCGCCGACAAAAAACAGCAGGAAATACATTACGGCAACGGCTGCGGCGTTTTTCACTGCCGAACCGTCAATGCGCCTGCCGCAGACTTCGGCATCGTCCTTTTTGCGACAGACGGAGAATGCACTCAGAATCAGAACGGCAAGCGTGGTCGTTTTCATACCGCCTGCCGTGGAGCCGGGCGAGCCGCCGACGAGCATGAGCAGGGTCATAATTGCCTTGGAAGAACCGGTCATAGCGGAAAGATCAGCGGTATTGAAACCTGCGGTTCTCGGTGTGACAGACTGAAAAAGCGACGCAAGAATCCTTTCGGCGAGCGGCAGCCCCGTAAAATCGCAGAAGAAAAAGAATACTGCGGGAGCGATAATGAGGATTGCCGTTGTTACTAATATGACCTTACTTTGCATACGGTATTTTTTGAAATGCCACTTGTTTGTGTAAATATCGTCCCAGGTCAAAAATCCAATACCGCCCACAATAATTAAAAGCATAATTGCAATGTTTATTGTAGGCTCTCCGATGTATCCCGTAAGAGACGGGTATTTGTTTTCTGCGGTGCCGAGTATGTCAAAGCCGGCGTTGCAAAAGGCGGAAATCGAATGAAATGCCGCCATCCAAATTCCCTTAATACCGTAGTTTCCGCAAAATGTCGGCAGCATGACGATCATCCCGATAAGCTCGATCAAAAAAGTTCCCCGCACAATAAAACGAGTCAGGCGGACGATCCCGCCGACCTTCGGGGCAGAGATGGCATCCTGCATGGTACTGCGCTGCATCAGCGATATTTTCCTGCCGGACAGCATAGCGAAAAGTGCCGCAACTGTCACAACACCGAGCCCGCCTATCTGAATCAGCAGCAGTATTACCGTCTGCCCGAAAGCGGACCAATAACTGCCCGTATCCTGTACGACCAGCCCCGTAACGCAAACGGCGGAGGTCGATGTGAACAGCGCCTCGTGAAACGGCGTAACAACTCCGGCAGTCGATGAAAACGGCAGCATCAATATCAGCGCTCCAAGCACTATGACGCCGGCAAAGCCCAAAACGATCAGCTTAAAGGATGACAGCCGCTTTTTTCTATGTATAATTTTAGGCATATATACTTCTCCTGTTTCTACTTGTTTACAAAGAGTATACCGTGAAATATAAAAAAACAGTGTAATGATTCGGCACTCTGTATTAAGATTACATTAAGGCGCTCATTCTTTAAAAAAACAGCGCAGAGCATAGCAAACGGCATAGAGAAAGGCGGATCCGTTTGTAACCGTTGTGCGGCTTGAAACAAAGCTCAGAGCCACTCTCACAGAACAACAAAAGGCTCTGTTCGAACAAATTAAAAAACGGATGTAGAAATTACGACCGGAATGAGCTACAAGCGTTCACAAACGGATTTCGATTTGCATCGCCGCTAGCGTTTCAGGCTTTTCTCCAGCAGTATCAAAGCAACTCATAAATAGCTATATATAAATGTAAAAGGATGTTCCGTTTGGAGCGTCCTAATTTTTCCTTGCCTATGTTTTATATTTGTGTTTTGTTTTTCTTGGGATTGTCGGGCATATCAGTCATTTTTGACATTCTCACAAGCATTTCTTCTATGCCTTTTCTTCCTCTGTCTCTGTCGTCAATATTCATAACAACACTAAAATAGTAGTGTCACAATGCGTGGTACTCCTTGATTTTATGCGGATATTTAGAAATACTTAAAAATCGTAACGCAGGATTTCACAGTTTTTAACACCGAAATCTGCATACTCCTCATTTGTCATATCGTTAAAATATGAGTTGACAACTCTTGCAATGCCGTTGTGTGCAACTAAAATACAAACCTTTCCGCTTGCTTTCACATCATCAAGCAGATTGTAAATTCTTTGTGCAAGGTGCAGCATAGACTCTCCGCCGTCATAACGGCTGACGAAATCTCTTTTGGCAATGCGAAATCCTTCGCCGTCTCTTGGCGTTCCCTCATATTTTCCAAAGTTTTGTTCGGTCAATCTCGGCTCTGCTTTTGCAGGAATTCCCGTGATTTCCGAAATGTGCTTTGCGGTTTTTTCGGCTCTCATAAGCGGAGAATAGAGGATGATATCTGCTTTTATATTCTCTGAAAGAATTTTCTTGCCCGTTTCAACAGCCTGTTCATGACCTTTTTCCGTGAGGTCAATATCCGTTGAACCGCAGATTTTATTTTCAACATTCCACACGGTCTGTCCGTGTCTGACAAAATACATATGTCCCATAAGCGTTCTCCTTGCAGTTTCTCTGAACACTATTTTAATTGAGCCGACAGTGAAAATCAAGTTACAAACCAAATTTTTTGCAAATAAATTGACAGTGGCAAAGTCAGCTGATATATTTGATATGTACAGTTCAAAATTAAAAACGGAGTGATTTGTATGAAGAAAACTTTGATTGTAATAGATATGCAGAATGATTTTATTGACGGCAGTCTCGGTACTGATGAGGCTGTGAAAATTATGCCTAATGTACGCAAAAAGATTGAAGAATACCGTTCAAACGGTGATGAAATTATTTTTACAAGGGATACTCACGGTGAAGATTACCTAAGCACTCCCGAGGGCAAAAAACTGCCCGTTGTACATTGCGTAAAAAACACTCACGGCTGGCAGATTGCAGACGGACTTGATGTTCCCGATGCAATTCATATTGACAAGCCGTCATTCGGCTATACTCATTGGGATAAATTCTGCTTTGAAAAAATCGAGCTTGTAGGACTTTGCACCGATATCTGCGTTGTGTCAAATGCGTTGATTCTAAGGGCACTTTTCCCGAACGCAGAAATCAGCGTTGATTCGGCTTGCTGTGCCGGCGTAACCCCCGAAACCCACAATTCCGCCCTCGCAACAATGAAAATGTGCCAGATTGATGTGGTGTGATTTAATAATAAAATATATTGTGATTTTAAGTTCGTGATATTGAATATATTAAAATACTTTGCGATAATTACTTGGTAAGGAAACGGTGGCGGCTGTTTCGACTCCCTTATCAGAGAGGGAGTGATTGCGTAGAATACATAGCTGTGATAATCATCTTCACATTTTTTATTGTGTTCACCATAAAGAAATAACCGCCCTGTGTCGTGAACAGAGCGGTTAATCTTTAATTAATTTTTATTGCTCAAACTTGCGAAACAGCTAAAGCCGTTTCCTTACCTATATATTATCATTGATGAACAATTATGTCAATAAAAAACTTTAATTTCGGTTGACAAGAGATTGAAGTTTTATTTTTTGTATGAAGCTACTCGGAAAGTTCAAATATTCTTTCTATAACAGCTTTGAAAAATGGTAAATCTTTTTCCTGCTGATAATCCATATAACTCCAATGTGTGATATATCTCCATTTTGAAATCAACAATGATGTGGCTGTGCTGTAATCCGTATGTTTCAGCATTTTTTTTAGCTGATTGTAATCGGTAATATTTAAAATGTTTTTGTTATTATATTCATATTTTGAATCATTGAAACTGCCTAATTTAAATCCCATTTTTACCAAATCATTACCGAAATTCATTTCAAAATCATGAATATCCATAGAATTATTGATGAATTTTTCGTAGTATGGTTTTAGCACCTTAGCGGTATTTTTTCTTCCGTTTATGTATGAAATAGGATTTTGCGTCATATTTACTAAATCGGCAATGTTTTTGTTTATGTAAATATTCGGCTTATTAACTGCTTGACAGGTGCAGTATTTGCGATTTGACCTTGAAAGATTTTCTTTGCACAATCGTGGATAGAATGGAGTTTCCACACCTGAAGAATACCACTTCATATTTTCATAAACTCCGACAATCAGTCCGTGATTTACAGCAATAAGATAGTCGCAATTTTCTGCTCGTTTGGTGTCGATTATCCAATGACCTCTCGCACATTCCATAACTTGGCTGTCTGACATATCGTATTTATAAAGTGAATTTATTTTAACAATTAAAAGATTGCGGAAAATATCTTCTTTTGAAAGAATTTCGGCACCGTAAATTTTTTCAAAATCTTCAGCTGTAATAACAGGTGCTGTGTGGTGTCCCGAAACTACATTAGTCAGTGATTGAGAGTCAATGTAGTTCATTATATTTATCAAAGACGATTCGGCAACGAATGCCTCTTTTTCCGAAAGACCATATGATATAATTAGTTTTTTGATTTTGTTACCCGATGAGAGTATTTCTTTTATACGATTCGACTTATTTGAGTTATCGAGTTTTTCTTCGTGTTGAAAAATACGGTTGTTAATTCCTTTGCCTATGTAAAAAATTTTGTTATCTCTTGGATCTGCAAGGGCATAAACATAGTAACCTAATTTTTGTTTTACCTTATCGGAAAAGCCATTCATAAGCAACATACCTTTCAACTTAATTTATTTAATGATACCATAAATGTTAAATACGGTAAAGCGTTGTTTTGTGTACTTGATTTATACAAATACGGTCGAGAAAATTCGGTGTATTGTTTTACGCCTGTCTTCCCGACCGCATTTTTTATTATTACCTATTTTTAAAAATCATTCTTCCATTTGCTTGCCGAGGAATGCGGCGGCGGTTTGTGCAAGCTTAATTTCGGCATTTGTCGGGATTTTGGTCTGTTCGCCTGTGAGCATAACTACCGCACCCGAAACATCTCCGGCAGCGATAATCGGATAGATTACCGATGCATAATGTTCAATGCCCTCAATCGGCTGAATATCGCCGAGCGTCTGCTGTGTTGCCGAATAGGTTTTGCGATTTTCCATATATCCCTCAAGCACGGTTGTTACCCTGCGCTCAAGAAATTCACGCTTTGAAACCCCTGCGGCGGCGATTACATGGTCACGGTCTGTTATGATTGTCGGCATTGAGCTGATTTTGGCAAGCACATCTGCGTATTGTGACGCAAACTCCGCAAGCTCTCCGACAGGCGAATATTTTTTAAAAATAACCTCGCCGTCCGTTGCGGTATAAATTTCGAGCGGATCTCCCTCACGAATACGAAGCGTCCGCCTGATTTCTTTCGGTATAACCACTCTGCCGAGATCGTCGATTCTTCTGACGATTCCTGTTGCTTTCATATTAAAAACTCCCTTCGGGCAATTTTGCCCTTTGTCTGATACATATTCAGCAAATTATTTGCAGTAATATTGTTTGATTCATACAGTTTTTTATACCGAAATTTTCTTTGGTGACATATTTTTACAACATATAAAAAATATAACTTTATCACGATTTAGTTAATCGTAACCAACTAAATTGCAAAATAATCTTGACTTAGCAAAAACAGTGGTTTATAATTTAGTTAATCGTAAATAACTAAATCGTAAATGAGTAATTTGCAAACGATCAGAGGTGAGAATTTTGTTTATAGGCAGAAAGAATGAGCTTTTACAGCTTAACAGATTGTATAACAGCGGAAAATTTGAATTTGCCGTCATATACGGCCGCCGCCGTGTAGGAAAAACGGCTATCATAAACGAGTTTGTCAAGGATAAAAACGCAATTTGTTTCACAGGAGTTGAAACAAATGCAAAGCAAAATCTTGAAAATTTGAGCGAGTGCATTCTTGAATTTTCAACAGGAATGAAAACGGATACTGCTTTTTCAAACTTTCAGTCGGCACTTGAATATGTTTTTAAATTGTCAGAGAACAAAAGAATCGTCCTTTGCCTTGACGAATATCCGTATGTAGCAAGAGCGTCAAGAAGTCTTGCATCAACACTGCAAATGTTAATTGATAAATATAAAGACAGTTCAAAGTTGTTTCTTATTCTCTGCGGTTCATCAATGTCATATATTGAGGACCATGTGCTTGCATACAAAGCACCCTTGTATGGCAGAAGAACGGCTCAGTTTAAAATTTTGCCGTTTGAATTTTGCGAGGCTTGTGAGTATTTTAACGGAATGTCACCTGAAGATAAGGCACTTGCCTACGGGCTTGTGGGGGGTACACCGCAATATCTTTTGCAGATTAACAACAAAATTTCAATAGAGGATAATATAAAAAATATTTTTCTGAATCCTGTATCGGCTCTGTATGAAGAGCCTAACAATCTTTTGAAACAAGAGGTAAGAGAACCGGCTATTTATAATGCCGTGATTACGGCAATTGCTACGGGTGCATCAAAAATATCGGAGATTTCAACAAAGGTTGGAGAAACCTCAAGCACTTGCGTTGCTTATGTCAAGAATCTTGTTGCTCTCGGAATTGTGAGAAAAGAAGTGCCGTACGGTGAAAAATCCACAAAGAAAACAATTTATTCTATTGAGGATAATATGTTCAGATTTTGGTATCGTTTTGTGCCGGAAAATTCTTCGATAATTTCAAGAGGTGCGGTTGAACTTGCGTACAGTCGAATTGCACCGTATTTGTCGGATTATATGGGTGCTGTGTTTGAAGAAATCTGCAAGCAGTATTTGTGGAAAAGGTTGCTGAACGGTGATTCCGAAATTGATTTTACGGATATCGGCAGATGGTGGGGAACAAATCCAAAAACAAGACAACAGGAAGAAATTGATATAATCGGCTCGGCAGATAAAAATACAGCTCTTTTTGGTGAATGTAAGTGGCGTAATGAAAGTGTTGACCTCGGTGTTCTTGAAACACTTGTTGAACGCAGTAAACTTTTTAATTTCGACAAAAAGCATTTTTATATTTTTTCAAAGTCCGGTTTTACAAAGGGTTGCATTGATAAGGCAAATGAACTCGAAAATGTCAGCCTGATTGCTTATGATGATATTTTAAAATATAATAACGAAAATTAAATGTAAAAATCCCCTTCGGAGAAATCTGACGGGGATTTGACTTTGTTGTAAGCGATTACGCTTTTTTGGATTTTGAGGTGATTTTATCTGCGATTTTGGTAACTATGACGCAGAGGATGATTGTGAAAACCATATCGGGCAGAGTGTTGCCGACGATAATGTCAACATTCATCAGGAAACGATATGCCGCAAAGCCTGCAAGCCATACTATGATGTTGCAGATGTCAACAGCTTTGCTTGCTCTGTCTTTTTTGAGAATGAAAAAGTCTGCAATCTGAATGGCAATCATTGGAGCAAATACCGAACCGATGAGATAGAGAAAATCGGTAATGTCATCCATAGGATAAATAATTGCGGCGATTACACCTACTATTGTTACTGCAACGGCAACATATTTTCCTTTGAGTTTTGAGAATATCGACTCACTCGAAATTCCTGCCGAGTAAGCATCAAGGAAGGTTGTTGTAACTGTTGAAAGAATTACAATTACAAGACCTGCAATGCTGAGTCCTGATTTAAGCATGATTTTTGCAATATCGCTTTCGCCTGTAAGGATAGATGCACTCATACCGATTATGTACATCCAACAGCTTACCGCACCGTAAACAAGTGTGCTTGCGAGAGTTGCCTTGAACGGCTTTTCCGCCTCTCTTGTGTAGTCGCTGATGAGCGGTAACCATGAAAGCGGCATTGCTACCGAAAGCTCAACTGCCGCACCGAATGACATTGAGTCATCGCCTGCCGCACCCATGCCGTTGCCGTTTCCGAAAATAAAGAAACACATCACGATTGTGAGAATGAACAGTGCCGCCATTGCGATTGTGTTGAGCTTGCCGAGGTTTGAAATGCCGACAAGAATCCAAAGTACAATCAATGCGCCGATTACGATACAGGCAATCCACCTGCCTGTGTCGCCCATATTCAGAATACTGTTTACCGAAAGTGAGCCGTCATAAATCATAATGGCTGTCCAGCCGACAAGCTGAATAACATTGAGGACAGAGAAAAGAAGTCCGCCCTTGTTGCCAAAGCTCATTTTTACGGTTTCCATTGAGCTTTTACGGCACTTACCGCCGATGAGTCCTGCACAAAAGAGCATTGCACATCCGATTATGTGACCGATGATTACGGCTAAAATGCCCTTTTCAAAACCTAACGGAGCAAAGTATGTACCTGTGAGAATTTCGGCGATTGAAACGCCTGCTCCGAACCATATCAAACTGTTTTCAAATACACTTGTCTGCTTTTTCATTGCTCTGCCTCCGAATTTTCTTTTGTAAATTTACTTTGAATGTCAAAAGCGTGGTTCATGGGACCGCTGCCTTTGCCGAGGTCAAGCATTGCCGCAAGTGCGCCTGAAATATAATCCTTTGCACGCTTTACGGAAGCGTCAAGGTCAAAGCCTTTTGCAAGATTAGCGGCTATTGCACTTGAAAGTGTACAGCCTGTTCCGTGTGTGTTGGGATTGTTGATTCTTTTGCCGTTGTACCATGTGTAGGTGCCGTCTTTAAAGAGCAAATCGTTTGCATCGTTAATCTGATGTCCGCCCTTGCAGAGAACCGCACAACCGTACTTTTCGCTGATTATTTCAGCGGCTTTTATCATTTCTTCCTCATTTGAAATTTTCATTTCAGAGAGAACTTCCGCCTCCGGAATATTCGGTGTAAGAACTGTTGCAAGCGGAAAGAGATGCTCTTTGAGAGTGCTTACCGCCTCGTCGCTGATAAGCTTTGCTCCGCTTGTTGCCACCATAACCGGATCGACAACAATATTTTTTGCATCGTACTTTTTCAGCTTGTCCGAAATTGTTTTGATAAGGCTTGATGAAGAAACCATTCCGATTTTTACGGCATCGGGATAAATATCCGTAAAGATACTTTCAAGCTGTTCACCCAGAAATTCGGGTGTGGATTCCATAATTGCCGTAACGCCGGTTGTGTTCTGTGCGGTAAGTGCGGTGATTGCGCTCATGGCATAAACACCGTTTGTTATCATAGTTTTGATATCCGCTTGAATACCGGCGCCTCCGCTGCAGTCACTGCCAGCGATTGTTAATGCTGTTTTCATTTTAATCTCCTCTTTGCATTAATTTTTTACAGCGACAAAAGGTGGTGCCCCCAATCTGCCGCTTTTTCAAAGCTATCTGCGTAGTAATCGCAAACGGCTTTTATTCTGTTTTTGTAATTCCTACTCGATTCGTCATACACTCCCACCGTTTTGAAACCTGCCTTGTGAGCAGTTTCTGCGGCAAAAACAGCGTCCTCGAATACAAGCGTTTCACTCGGAGCTGTTCCGAGTTTATCTGCACAGGCAAGGTAAATATCGGGGCTTGTTTTGCCTTTTCCGATTTGTGAACAGGTCACAATGTCCGTAAAATATTTTAGAATACCGAGCCTTTCAAATGCCTTTTTAATATGCGTTTTGTCGCTTGATGTTGCAATAATCATTTTGATATTGTTCAATTCCAAAAACTGCAAAATTTCTTTTGCATCGTTTTTTAAACCGACCTCATAAAAGTAAAAATCTTCAATGATTTTCAGCACACCCGAAACTATTTCATCAGTTGAAAAGGAAAGAGCATACTGCTTTTTCATATATTCCGCACCCTCCGTCAGACTCATATCACAGAGCTTTTCGGAAAGTCCGTTTTCGGCTGTTTTGCCGACAGACGAGAGGTAACGCTCTCCTGCGTCATCCCATATCTTCATTGAATCGAGAAGTGTGCCGTCAACATCAAATATTGCAGATTTAATCATTCGCAACCGTCTTTTCCGTAAGTGCTTTAAGCTCTGCTGTTGCCTTTGTAATATCGGGCTGAGCGAAAATAGCACTGATAACGGCAATGCCTACGATACCTCTGCCCTTGAGTTCCGTAACATTTTTGGAGCTGATTCCGCCGATTGCGATTACAGGAATGTCAACAGCCTCACAGATTTTCTGAAGTTCATCGTGTGAAACATCGTCTGCATCGTCCTTTGAGCCTGTTTTGAAAACGGCTCCGACTCCGAGATAATCTGCTCCGTGCTTCTGAGCAAGAAGAGCCTGTTCAACAGTCTGAGCCGAAACACCGATGATTTTGTCGTCACCGAGAATCTTGCGGACATTGCCTGCCTCCATATCACTCTGACCGACATGAACACCGTCAGCGTCAATTTTTTTTGCAATTTCTACATTGTCATTGATTACGAAGGGAACATTGTACTTTTTGCAGAGTTTCTGAATTTCAAGAGCCTCTTCAAGAAAATGCTTTTGGTCAAGATTTTTTTCTCTTAACTGAATGAATGTTGCGCCGCCTTTAATAGCCTTTTCAACCTGACTGCAAAGTGTTTCACCGTTAAGCCATGCCCTGTCGGTTACGGCATAGAGCAACAAATCTTTTTTATCGCAATTCATACTTTGCTCCTTTTTCAAGTGTTTCGGCATCCATATTATAGATAGCGTCAATAATTCGGTTGCGGTATGTTGAGTTGCCGTCTGTTTCTGCCATATTTGCAAAAGCGATTTCACCTGCAAGTCCCATTGTACAAACTGCTGCGGCAGTTGCCTCAAGAACATTGTCGGGGTTTGCAACGATAAATGCAGTTGTCATACCCGAAAGTTGACAGCCTGTTCCTGTGATTTTGCTCATCTCGGGACGGCCGTTGCGGATTACATAGCACTTTTCGCCGTCACTTACAAGGTCAATAGCGCCTGTGATTGCAATTACGCATCCTGACTTTTTGGCATAATCCTTTACAAATGCAACTGCGTTATCGAGATTTTCTTCTGTTACCGCATCCGATACATCGGCATCAACACCCTTTGTTGTGCCGCTTCCGAGTGCAAGAGTTTTGATTTCCGAGATGTTACCTCTTATAACATCAAATTTGATTTCCTTTGCAAGCTTAACCGCTGTATCTGTGCGGAGCTTGCTTGCGCCTGCGCCGACAGGATCAAGCAGAATCTTGTGAGAAAGTTCATTAGCTTTTTTGCCCGCAATGAACATACCCTCAATTGAGTTTTTGTTAAGTGTACCGATGTTGATGTTAAGACCGCCGCAAATGCTTGTGATGTCAGCAACATCATCGGGTTCGTCTGACATAATCGGACTTCCTCCGCAAGCGAGAAGTACATTTGCAACATCGTTTACTGTTACATAGTTTGTGATGTTGTGTACAAGCGGTACATTTTTTCTTACATTTTCAAGACAATTTCCAATCATAGCGGATTCTCCTTTATAAAAATAAAACGGACGCACCAACAAAAGGTGTGTCCGTAAAGGCTCGCTGTTTCCCTCCGTTGGCATTATCCAAATCAGGTCATAGGTCGAGGCATTCAGCCTCCTCTCAGCCGACTAACTTGTCAGCTCCCTTACTTATAATATACAATTTGTGTCGTAATTTGTCAATAAAAATATATTTTTGACGGCAGAAGTTGAATATATAAATATGTTATGGTAAAATACTGGATGTAATCTATATAGGAATTATATGATACGGAGGATAATATGAACTTTAAAAAATTTGCTTTTGCACTTTGCCTTTTAGGACTGACTTCAGCTTTTGTTGGTTGCGGTGAAAAAGCCGACAACAAATCAACTGCCGATACTGCTGTCAAGAACACTGCAGTTGTTACAACACAAGCAGTTGAAACAACCGAACCCACAACGCAGGTCGTTACGACAGAAGAGGTTACAACTGAGCCTGTCACAGAAAAACCAACGGAAGCACTTGTACTTTCAAACACATACAAGACAAGATTCAGCGACGTTACCGCTGTAACATATCCAACATTTGCAATTGATTATCCCGATAATTGGAGCGTTTCCGAATCTAATGCTGATGTAGATGGAGAAAACTTTACACTTACAAACGGTAACGGAGCTCAAATCATTTTTAGAATGTTGACAAATGTACCTAAAGATGCAAACCTCGGTGCAGGCAGCAGGGCATTTAGTTGCGTTACGGCTAAAAAGGTTGCAGATTCATCATTTGTTCCGTCAATGGTTCAGGGAACAGATTATTCATCACTCGGAAAATTTGCTGTTCTAAAGCTGAGAGTTACCAAATATATGCACGCAAATGTAAATACCGACTATGTTCCGGTAGAAGATAATGTTACATATGCGGTAAGTCCTGAAACAAATATAGGTGAAAAAAGAGATATTCAGGGTGTTATACAGGCGGCTTATTCATTTCGATATGCTTCACTTATTATGATTTATGCAGATGATACCGACAATGATTTTACCGCACAGGAACAAAAAGAGGCAATCAAGATACTAAAAAGTTTCAGAATTGCTGATTAACACAAAAATATGTTTTTCTTAATTTTCGACAAATTTGTTGACTTGAAGAAGAAAAAACAGTACAATAAAAATAAACAGATAATATGGTTGAATTTGCTGTTGTAAAGGGGTTTTCCTCGAAATTATTTTTTTGTTGGACAGGAGAAGAAGTATGTTTTGTAAAAATTGCGGAAGGCAGTTATTGCCTAATGAAAAGTTTTGTGCCGATTGCGGAGCGCCTGCACCCGTACAGGAATCAGCTGTACAGAACGGACGGCCGATTGCAGAAAATCAGTCGGTTGAACAGACTGCCGATATGAATGTTCAAAATGAGCAGACACAGCCTGTTGAAAATCATCAGACTGACGCATATAATCAGATGCCTGCAAATGATTATTCCGCACCGCAGTATCAGACAGTTAATGCACAGGGCGGATATAATCAGTATCAGAACGGTCAGCAGGGCGGATATTCTTATGATTATAACAATCAGGGCGTTCAGCCACAGTATGCACAGCCGATTCCAAAGAAAAAGTCAAAAACACCGTTTATAATTACAGCGTGCGGCATTGCGGTTGCACTCGTTGTTGCAATTGCGGCATTCTTTATATTTAACGGACTTAACAAAAACACTCCTCAGGGACAGATTCAGGGTACATGGATTGCCGAGGAGAAAGGAGTAAGCCTCCAACTTGAGTTCAAGCCTGACGGAACAATCGGTATCCCGAATGCAAAAGAACTCGGCAAACTTATTTCAAGTTATGCCGGCAGTTCCGATTACGGCGATTTAATAAACTATGATGAGATTTTTAATTTGATTGATATGAAGTACAGCATTGATGATGAAAAAACTCTTTCAATCAGCGTTGAGGTGTCTTTTGTAAATCAAAGTCAGTCGCAGTCACTCAAATGGTCTGACGATCCCGCAAACGGCGGTTCGGATACATGGGGAATCGAGGGCGATACTCTCTACATTGCCGGCACAAAGCTGACAAGAATCAATAACTGATATTGTCTTAAAAAATTCGTAAAAAAACAAGGTCACGGTTCAAAATCGTGACCTTTTGTTGTGTGGAATATACAGGCTCTGTCAAAAAAATTCGTCGTTGTCCGATGAACGATACTGTATGACAATCACTTTGTGTTTTTGTGATAATTCGATTTATCACAAAATATGTGCGCTTACTTGCGGGCGGATGATATCTGCACCTACAACTCAAACAGAAAAATTGCAAAAATAAAAAAGCACCTGCGGTCACAGGTACTTTTGACTTGGAGCGGATGACGGGGCTCGAACCCGCTACCTCCACCTTGGCAAGGTGGCGCTCTACCAGATGAGCTACATCCGCATTTTATTGGTGCCTCCGGGCGGAATCGAACCACCGACACGGGGATTTTCAGTCCCCTGCTCTACCGACTGAGCTACAGAGGCAAAAATTGGCGACCCGGAACGGGTTCGAACCGTCGACCTCTAGCGTGACAGGCTAGCGTTCTAACCAACTGAACTACCGGGCCAAATGTGGTGGGAACAACAGGGCTCGAACCTGTGACCCTCTGCTTGTAAGGCAGATGCTCTCCCAGCTGAGCTATGCTCCCACATGCCTATATCGCTCATCGAAGTTCTGTCGAATTTCGATTACATCTCAGCGACAGGTAATATAATACTATAAAATCAGTCGATTGTCAATACCGTTTTTGCAGTTTTTTAAAATTTATTTGCTAATTGCAATTTCGTGATTATCGGCAATCAGAACATAGTCACTGAAGTTATTAATACAAGTATGGTAAACTCCTTATTTCAAACAGTAAACAAGAGTTTCGCCCCGTGTTTTCACACGGTATTATTTGAAAGCACAGTTCGCTGTTACAGTATAACAATTGTTTTGCGACATTTATAAAATCGGGTCTGTCAAAAGAATTCAGTAGTTACTTGCTGGCGGATAATATCCGCCCCTACGGCTCAAACAGAAAAATTGCAAAAATAAAAAAAGCACCTGCGTTACAGGTACTTTGGATTTGGAGCGGATGACGGGGCTCGAACCCGCTACCTCCACCTTGGCAAGGTGGCGCTCTACCAGATGAGCTACATCCGCATTTTATTGGTGCCTCCGGGCGGAATCGAACCACCGACACGGGGATTTTCAGTCCCCTGCTCTACCGACTGAGCTACAGAGGCAAAAATTGGCGACCCGGAACGGGTTCGAACCGTCGACCTCTAGCGTGACAGGCTAGCGTTCTAACCAACTGAACTACCGGGCCAAATGTGGTGGGAACAACAGGGCTCGAACCTGTGACCCTCTGCTTGTAAGGCAGATGCTCTCCCAGCTGAGCTATGCTCCCACATGCCTTTGTCGCTCTATCGAAGTTCTGTTGAATTTCGAATATCTCTCAGCGACAGATATTATAATACTACAACTTGTTCCAAATGTCAACACTTTTTTGAAATTTTTTTCATTTTTACGAGTGACATCACGAACATTTGCGACAAGGCCTTTAAAAATCTTTATTCTTTGCTGTTTTTCTCTGCAATCAGCTTTTCAAGGTCATCCTTTGTAAAGACATATTTCTTATTGCAGAAGTGACAGGTTGCAACGGCAACACCCTGTTCATTGACCATAGAACGGATATCGTCATCGCTGAGGGTACAAAAATAATTTTCAAGCTTTTCTTTTGAACAACCGCAAACATACTTAACAGGGTTTTCGTCAAGCACTTCAACCTCAAAGCCCTTGAGGGCTGTTTTGCAGATATCAAGAATACTCATACCCTTTGCAAGCATAGTTGTAACGGGTTCAAGCTCTGCAATATTCTTTTCCAGCTTGTCGATAACAGTATCATCTGCACCCGGAAGAAGCTGAATAAGCAATCCGCCTGCAAGCAAAACCTCGCCGTCCTCTTTGTCAATCAGCACACCCAAGGCACAAACTGTGGGAATCTGTTCGCTTGTTGCGTAGTAGTTTGCAATATCCTCGGCAATTTCACCGCTGACAAGCTCAACCTGACCTATGTACGGATCGCCTGAGCCGTAGTCACGCATAACATTTAGCATACCTGTTCTGCCGACTGCTTTTGCAACATTGATTTTGCCGTTTTCATAATATTCCGTCGGGCAGTCTGCATTGCCGACATAACCCTTTACATTGCCGCTGCTGTCGCCGACTGCAATAACGGGACCGAGTTCACCGTCACCCATTACACGAAGGTTGACTGACGCATCTTTCTGCTTGAGCATATCGCCCATAATTGAGGTTGCACACAAAAGTCTGCCGAGTGTGGCTGTGGCACTGCGTGAAAGATGGTGAATCTTCTTTGCGGTAAAAACTATGTCAGACGCATCAACGCAAGCCGCCATAATCGCACCGTCAGATGTAATACAACGAATTATTTTATCCATATCGGTTATCCTTTCGATTCATTAAACTCTTTGTTGCGTGATTTTTTCATCCTTGCAACATAAATGGCCCTCTGTTCATCCGCTTTCGGGCTTTCAAAGGTAAGGTCGCCGTAAACAGCCTCTACCTCAAAACCTGCATCCGTGAGCATTTTTCTGATTTCATCATCTGTATAGGCTCTTTCCGAAAAGCTTTCGGACGAACGATAATACACACCGTTTTCTTCCTCAAAGAAATCAAGGTCGATTTTTACCTTGTTATCATCTTCGGGAGTGTTTTGCCATACGCAGAAAACGCTGTCGTTTTCATACACAAAGGTATTATCCGCAAGAACATTTTTATGCTTGTACACCGTGTTGACATCAAAAATAAACAGACCGTCATCGTCCATAAAAAGTCCCACACGGTCAAATGTTTTTGCAACATCTCCAATTTTTGTAAGATGATTTATGCTGTCGAGAGTACACACACAGGTATTTATTGTACCATACAAGTCAATACTCTGCATCTTCTGCCTTAAAAACAGGATATCAAGCCCTTCTTCGGAGGCACTTTGCATTGCCTCGCTGAGCATTTCCATACTGTAATCAATTCCGAAAACATCCACTCCCCGCTTTTTCAAAAGTCGGGTAAGAGTTCCCGTTCCACAGGCAAGGTCAAGCGTTATGCCCATATCATGACCGAAACTTTCGGCAAGCTTCAAAATATAGTCACAGCGTTTTTCATAGCAGGCGTCCTGCATAAGTCCGTCATAAAATCGGGCAAATGACAAATAGCTCGGCATTACTCTTTTTCTCCGTTTTTAATTCGGTCAAGCACAAGCGTGTAGCCGTATGTATCGTTGTCAAACAACGCTCTTTTCACTCGGCTGATAGTTGCGGTTGACGCACCTGTTTCCTTAACAATTTCGGTATATACTTTTTTTTCGGTAAGCATTTTTGCAACAACAAGACGCTGTGACATGGCTTTAAGCTCTGCACTTGTGCATAAATCTTCAAAAAAGCGATAGCAATCTTCCTCGTTTTCAAGAGAAAGAATTGCCTTGAATAAATAGTCTGTAGAATCATTTTTCAGCTTTGAATTCAAAACCGTTTCCTCCTTAATTTTGTTTCCGTAAATTTTGCAAACAATATGTTTTCATACACTAAAATTTTAACACACAAAAGTACGAAAGTAAAGTGAAAACTGCTTTTTCGTCTTTTTTCACGAAATTTGCCTGTGATTTTTTACACATAAATTTATGCAAACACAAAACAGCCGTCCGACTGAACAGCTATTTTGCACTTACGGTTAAATGTTTTTCTTTATAGTATCGAGAGCGCCTTTTTCAATACGGCTGACCTGTGCCTGTGAAATTCCTATTTCAGCCGCAACCTCCATCTGAGTTTTGCCACGGAAAAACCTCATTGAAAGAATCCGCTTTTCCCTGTCCGAAAGATTTGTAATTGCCTCTTTTACGGCAATTTCTTCAAGCCATGTTGAATCGTCATTCTTATCGCCTATCTGATCCATTACATATATAGTATCGTTTCCGTCCGAAAACACGGGTTCATAAAGCGACACCGGCTCGACAATTGCCTCAAGCGCAAGCACCACCTGTTCCTTTGGCATCTCCATAATTTTGGCAATTTCTTCAACAGTCGGCTCACGGTTGTTTTTATTTGTGAGCTGTTCTTTTATCTGCATTGCACGGTAAGCCGTGTCCCTCATTGAGCGTGAAACCCTGACTGAGTTGTTGTCACGCAGAAACCGTCTGATTTCACCGATTATCATAGGCACTCCGTAGGTGCTGAATCTTACATCAAGCGTCGGATTAAAATTGTCAATCGCCTTGATAAGCCCGATTACACCCACCTGAAACAAATCGTCGGGATTTTCGCCCCTGTTTGTAAATCTTTGAATTACGGACAGCACAAGCCGCAAATTTCCGTTAATCATCTTGTCTCTTGCCTTTTTCTTTTCGGCAGGAGAACCGTTTTTGATTATATTAAGCAGTTCCCGTTTTTCGCTTTCTTTGAGCAGTTTAAGCTGTGATGTGTTTACTCCGCAGATTTCAACTTTTCCGTATTGCAAAGAATTACCCCCGAATCTGAATTTTAATCGGTTTTGTCTTTACAATAGTTATTGACGGTTTTATCGCTTTTATACTTTGAGTAATTTTATTAAAAAGTTTTCTAAACTTTAAAATTGTACATTGACAATGGTACAATCAAATGGTACAATTTAAGTGTAGAATTAGCCATGTTATACAAATTCGCATATAAATCATTAAAAGGAGGACGGCTATGTTTACAATTGATTTCACAAGCCGTGTGCCGATTTACGAGCAGATTTGCAACAATGTAATCAGACTTGCATCGGCAGGTGTGTTCAAATCGGGTGACAGACTGCCGCCTGTACGAACGGTTGCAAAAGAAATCGGAGTAAACCCGAATACCGTTGCAAAGGCATACCGCACGCTTGAAATTGACGGCTACATTTACTCAACTGTCGGCAGAGGAACATTTATGACCGACAAGCTGACAAAAGACACGGCATACAGAGATATGGCTCTGAAAGCATTCAGAGAAGCCACCAAAAATGCAGAACTGTACAGCGTTCCCCGCCAACAGCTTATTGACATTATTGACGCCATATACGAAGGAGGCGGTAAGAATGATTGAGGTTAATCACGTAACAAAAAGGTTCGGTAAGGTAACTGCCGTTGATGATTTTACGCTCGACATAAACCGGGGCTCCGTACTCGGCATTGTCGGAAGCAACGGCGGCGGAAAATCAACACTTCTGAGAATTTTGTCAGGTGTGTTTGATGCTGACAGCGGTGAAGTTAAAATTAACGGTCAAAACATTTATAACAATCCGTCTGTTAAGGGCGAATGTTTTTTTATTCCCGATTTTCCGTATTTTTCAAACAGCGCAACACTCGAAAACACGGCATATCTTTACCGCAGTCTTTACCCGAATTGGAACGAGAACGCTTTCAGACAATTTTGCTCCGTGTTTCCTATTGACCCTGATGCAAAAATAATTGATATGTCAAAAGGTATGCAAAGACAGGCGGCTTTGATATTGGCGATTTCAACCTGTCCGAGATATCTTTTGCTTGATGAAATTTTTGACGGACTCGATCCGGTTGTCCGCCGTCTTGTAAAGAAAATTCTCATTGACAATGTTTCCGCAAACGATATGACCGTTGTCATTGCGTCACACAATCTGCGTGAGCTTGAAGAATTGTGCGACAGAATCTGCCTTATCCACAAGGGCAAGTTGCTTCTTGAGCGTGAAATTGACGAAATCAAGCTTGGACTCCGCAAGGTTCAGGTTGCGTTCACGGAAGTTCCCGACAATTCGTTCTTTGAAGAAATCAATGTTATCAATTTGTGGAGAAACGGAAATATATTCAACCTTACAATCAGAGGAACGGAAGATGAGTTTATGCCAAAGCTTGAGGAGCGTAAACCTCTTTACATTTCAGCCGTTCCGATGACATTGGAGGAAATTTTTATAAGTGAAATGGGGGCAGCAGGTTATGACGCAGAAAACATCATTTAAAAGCAGAATGAAACAGGCATTTTCATTCTTCCGCAGTGACCTGAGAGCCTGTACTCCGTTGCTTGTGGTATTCGGACTTATCTCGGCTGTAACGGTTGTAATCTGCTACACAATATGCGTTGTGCTTGGCGAGGACATGACCTTTACAGGTGCGTTGTTAAGCCTTAACTTTCTGGGAGTTACAAACTCAGGCACAGGCATAATCGAGATTTTCCAGTATTCATCGGCAAACCTCATTTATCTTATTTCAATAATATTTACAATCATCTACACGGTGCGAATTTATTCGTATCTGCACAATAAACGCAAGGCTGATTTGTACGGTTCTCTGCCGATTGGCAGGTCAACGCTGTTTGTCACAAAAACAGCGTCGGCATACCTTATGTCAATTATCCCGACATTATTTTTCCTCGGAGTGATTTCAATTATCACGGTCTGCACGGGAAATTCCGTAATAAGCGAGCTTAGTTCGATGTTCCTCAAAATATGCCTCGGAACACTTGCATCAATCTCGTTTTTCGGTCTTATTGCAATTTGTTGCGGAACAATGCTCAACTCCGTGCTTATGTTCATTGCGGTTTGCGTAGCTTATCCGCTTTCCGCAATCTTCATCAAAGGCATTGTTGTGGGTTGTTTTGACGGCTTTTATGTCGGCATTTTCAAAGACAGCATTATCATGAACGCACTCAATCCGCTTGCCGCATATGACGGAATCAACATTATTTACTGGCTGATTTTCTCGGTTGTATGTATTGCCCTCGGTGCTTTTCTTGCAAAAAAGAGAAAGGCGGAAAGAGCACAGTCGGCATTTGCATTCCACCTTCCGTGCTACATAATCAAGGTGCTTGTTTCATTCCTTGCAGGCATGTTCCTCGGTGTGCTTTTCGGCTCGGTAAATGTTCTGGGCGGATATGCGGGTTTTGTTTTCGGATTTATTCTTGCAAGCGTTCCCGTTTACATCATCGTTCATCTTATTTTGTACAGAGGCTTTTCAAAGCTTATCAAAACCTCAATTCCGCTTGGTGCGTTAATTATTGTAAGCTGCGTCGGTGTTGCTCTCTGCTGTTTTGACGCATTCGGCTACAACAGTTATGTACCGAAAACTCAGGATATCAAGAGTGCCGGATTCTATGACGCAAATTCAAACTATCAGGCAAAAGGCAGTGCTGTCGGCAAAAATCTTAAAGATATGGCTGACGATATTACAGACAAAGACACAATCGCAAATATCCTGGAGGCACATTACCAACTTGTAGACAACCGCAATTATTCGGTAAAGAACAAGTTCAAAAACACTTGGGTTTCAATGTTCAAGGACAATGTTCCTGTATTCAGCGAGATTTCAAAAAATCCCGATTACGCATTTGCCTACACACTCAACAACGGTAACATCGTTACAAGAACATATAGCTCTGCATCGGCTTTTGAAGAAACAGAGAGCTATCTTACAAGCTCCTACAACGAGCTGGACACATCCGACATCATATATTCAAAGGGCTATATCAAGGCATACAGTCCGCTTGTAAAGGCTGATTACAAGGATATTAACACATTTATCGTTGCAGGCTTTGACGGCAAGGCAACTGACGATAAGCATCCTGATTTTGTATCAAGCAAAATTATTTATACTGATGATGACGGAACAGTAAGTTATTCTAAAAATTACAAAAATGCAGCCGAAAAAATTAAAGAGGCTTTTCTCAAAGACCTTGATAATTGCAGTAACGAGGACTTTGCGAAAATAGATCAAATGACCAAGTATGCAGATCATGCGCTTGATGTTGCCTATGTTAATTACGGTGAATACGAAAGCTTTATAAAATCCGAACCCGATGCTGTATGTGTGATTGCGATTGCAACAGGTGATGTTAATTCGTATTACGATGAAATAAGAAATATGGATTCTTACAACGGCAATACTGCTGCAAGAACACAGGTTGTTTATACTGTTCCCAAAAGCTTTAAAAACACTATAAAAGCGTTGCAGGAGCTTGGTATTCTGAACAGCAAGCTGTATATGGACAAGGATTATCTGCCGGGTGATTCAACATCTTATAAGGAATACACAGGCGAATATTACTACGATGATTACACCTCCTCATCCGATTTGTATGACTATACAGACGATTCTTACATTGACGACAGCGAATATTGATACAGGCACTACACTACAGGAAAGCAGGATTTTAAATGGAACTTTACAACGGGCGACCAATCGACTTAACAGGCAGAGAAGACCGTGAAATCAGAGTATATGACCTTCTCGACAGCCTTGGAATTGAATATCAGCGAACCGACCACGGACACGCTGACACAATGGAGGCTTGCAACGAGATTGACGCTGTGCTTGATGTGCTGATTTGCAAGAATCTTTTTCTGTGCAACAGGCAGAAAACCGACTTCTATCTTCTTATGATGCCGGGTGACAAACCTTTTAAAACAAAGGAACTGTCAAAGCAAATCGGAAGTGCAAGACTTTCGTTTGCGACTCCCGATTTTATGCTCGAATTTCTCGACATCAAACCCGGTGCGGTGAGCGTTATGGGGCTTATGAATGACAAGGACAACCGAGTAAGACTTCTTGTTGACGAGGATGTTCTCAAGGGCGAATATGTCGGCTGTCATCCGTGTGTAAACACCTCAAGTTTAAAAATCAAAACCGACGATGTTTTCGGAAAGTATCTTGATGCGGTTCACCACACCGCAACAACCGTAAAGCTTATCGGTGAAGATTAAGTATAGAAATCATTAAAAGTATTAAACGGCAACGGGATAAATTTTTCCGTTGCCGTTTCGTTTTTTACAGAACATAACTGCCCCCGAACCTTTGAAAGATTCGGGGGCAGTTGTCTGAATATTAAGAAAAATGAGTGTCAATTATTTGATTTACTTTTCAAACTTTTTTCTGTAAGAAAGAAACAATGCACCGCCTGCAATAACAGCAGATAATGTGAATAACATAGTTGTAATCGGACTGCCTGTCGGAACAGTGCCGTTATCGTTTGTTACAGTGCCCTTTGTTGCAGTATCGTTCGTGCTTTGATGATTGAAATAAGCATTAAATGTAAACTCAACATTTTTGTTGTATCCTGTCGGTGTTGTAATACCGAAGCAATCGTCAACATCGGCAACGAAAGCAACATGTAAAACCTGATTCGGCTCTGTAAGACTCGGTACATCCGAAGAACAAGCATCCATAAACTCCGTACCGTCAAGAACGGTTGTGTAGAGCTTGCCTGTCTTTGTATCCTTGATTGTTATTTTAGTACCGCTTACATCGGGCTGAACAGTGTAATAGGTTTTCCCGTCATACAGATACGAACCAATAACATCCGCCTTTGTGTAGTAAAGCTTTGCGGGTGTTATTGAAACAATCTCGTAAAGCTCTTCACCTGTTGGATCAAACGGATTATCTTCGTCGGAATTGTCATGGATATCAGGCTCATCCATAAGAAGAACCCATGCCGCATTTGTGCTTATGCCGTAACTTGCATTAAGAGTTTTATATTCGACATTGACTATAAACTCTCTGTTCATCTGCTCATCAAGCGACTTCCAGTACGCATGGTACCAGTTCCACTGTTCGTCCTCTGTGGCATCGTCCGAAAGAGAACCTGCACACTCAAGAGCAGTTCGCATTACATCTCCGTAATTGAATGGGTTTGCAACCTCTGCCGTACAATCGGCTGTGTCAACATCTTCGGCTGAGCCGTCACTGTAAACCACTTCAAACTTCGCCCCCGAAAGGTCAAGTTTAGGACTGAAATAATATGCGTCCATTTCGTCGGCAATTGCATAATAATAATCTAAGCTTGTCGAGAATATCATAGTCGGCACGGGCGGCAAAGTCACATCATATACCGAATAAGAGCTTTCTGTCGGAAACTTAACTATTCTGAGCTTCACGGGTGTTTTTGCCTCATCGGGAGTTGCCGAATCATCGGTAGCCGCAAAGGCGGTTAAAGCACACGAAAAAGTAAGTAGTGCTGCGATTGCGAGGGATAATAATTTTTTCATAATAATTCCTCCTTTACAGCGGTAAAAGACTTTTATTATTGCTATTTACTTTATTGCTATTTACTTTATTGCTATTTGCTTTATTGCTATTTACTTTTCAATCTTTCTTCTGTAGCAAACGAACATTGCACCGCTTGCAACGAGCATTACAAGTGCAACCGAAACAGCAGTCATCGGGTTGCCTGTCTGAACAGTGCCGTTGTCTGTTGTCTTATTTGCAGTATCCTTTGTTGCGGTATCTTTAGTTGCAACATCGTTTGTTAAAACCTTATCTGACGAATTTCCGCCTGATGTGCCGTTGTCATCAAGACTGCTGTCTGATGTTTTGTAATTTACAGAAATTGAAAAGAACAAACCGTTGTTTACATTATCGAAATGTTCAATATCCATCCAGTATTCGGGATTGGTTGAAACATAAGCTAAAAACACCTGATTGCTTTCAGCAGGATTAATAAGATAAATCTGCTTAATTTGGCAAGGCTCTGTTCCGTCAAAAACTTTTGTATAAATTTTTCCTGTACAATTGTCTTTGAATGTAACCTCAACGCCCTCTAAATTAACTTTCAACTTATAATTACCCTCAAAAAGATAATCATCATCGTAATCATAAATAGGATAATCAACAAGCGTTACATCATTTTCCGTATATACTTTCGGAGAATTTTTTACAGATATAACTTCATAACGCATTGAAACAGGTTCATCCGGTGTAGCTGTGTCAGCAGTTTCTGCAAATGCAGTTATCGCACACGAAAGCATCAGCAAAGCCGATACTAATACCGCAATTATCTTCTTCATTTTCCGCCTCATTACTTTTCAATCTTTCTTCTGTAGCAAACGAACATTGCACCGCTTGCAACGAGCATTACAAGTGCAACCGAAACAGCAGTCATCGGGTTGCCTGTCTGAACTGCACCGTTGCCGCCTGTTGCAGATTTTGTTACTGTATCCTTTGTTGCGGTATCTTTTGTTGAAGAAGTTACGGCAGACTTTGATACATTGTATTTTACTACAAACGAAAAATCAACATCTGTCATATATTCTTCATCCTCGTCAAGGCCGAGGAGTTCATTTACATCAATTTGGCAACCAACTTTAAACTTCTGATCCTTATCATCCGGGAAGTCAACACAAACATCATCAACATAGATATCTTCTGTACCGTCAAATTTGATTGTGTAAGTTTTGCCTGTTACGATATCCTTAACAACAACTTCCATACCCTTGTAGTCAGGAGTAAAGCCGTAAATCGGCTCATCATCATAATCGTAATCAGCCAAATCTACGATATCAGCCTTTGTATAGTTCACCTTTTCGGGTGCTTTTACAGAAACCACTTCGTAACGGTCATTGTCATCTGGTAAATCGGGATTAAACGGATCGTCAATATTTTCTAATGTAATCTTATAGCTTGTCTGTGCATCCTGATATGATACATTTACAGTATACTCTCTGTAAACCATATCAACTAAAACTTTAAGAGCTTTTTCAAGGAGTTCATAAAACTCATCCTCGGTCATATCTTCTGTAAACTCAGGCATATTTTTCTCATAGTCATAGATTGCCTTTAGAAAATCTCCGTAATTAAACGGATCAGCAAGCTCAGCTTTGCAGTCCTTAGTATCAACCTTTTCGGTTGTACCGTCACTGTAAACAGCTTCAATTTCCATACCTGTAAGATCAAGTTTGAGTTCAAGATTGAACTGACTGAAATACTTGATTAGACTTTCTTCTGTTGCATTTTCGTCTGCAATTTTTGATAAATCAATATCCGGTTCAATCACATCCTCTGATGTGTATGTAAGCTTGTCGGGGAGCTTTGTAATTTTAAGCTCTGTTACCTTTTTTGCCTCATCGGGTGACGCTGTGTCATCTGTCTGTGCAAACGCTGTGAACACGCATGAAAATGCAAGCATCAAAACGATTGCAAGAGATAATACTCTTTTCATAAATTTTTCCTCCTGAAAACTAAAAATCATTGTATGATAAATGTATATACAATCACAACGCTATTGTAGCACACTATTTTGCAAAAATCAACTGTTTCAACAAATAATTGTCGCAAAAATTCTTCACTTGCTGTTTTTTATGAATTTTTATATAGTATATTATTGCATTTGAGATTTAATTATAATTGTTCAAATAAATTTGTATTTATTGCAAATTTTCTATTGTAAAATTCTGTCATTGCTGATATAATTATAGACGGAATCAAAAGATTACCGAATACCCGAAAATCGGCATAAAACCTACCCAGCAAATATGGTGATTAAATTGAAAATTCTGCTTAATCCAGACAAAGAAATTGTAAAAGAAGTTCGCAAACAGCTTATACGCACGGGCGGTTATTGTCCGTATATGTTAATCAGAAGCCCTGCAACACTGTGTATGTGTGAGGATTTCAGGGCAAAAATTGCCGATCCCGAATTTGAGGGATACTGCCATTGCCTGATGTATTATAAACAAAAATAGAATTTTATACATAACAAAATAACAAAAATCGGAACAGCCGTGATTGGGTTTACGGCTGTTCCGATTTTTTAGGCAGAAAAACTTAATCGAGTGAAGTAAATCTGAACTTAAATGTTATAATCCCGTTTTCAAATTCGGCTTTATATTTGAATCCATGCATTTCAAGGGCGGATTTTACTATTGAAAGTCCTATTCCGCTGCCGCTCTTATTATCTCCCTTTGCGGCTCTGAAATAAGGTTGCCACAATTTTGAGAGATTTTCCCTGTCAAATGACGAGCATTGATTGCTGATTGACAATACATCATCCAAAACATTAATTGTGATATCCGAACCGTAATCGGAATATTTTTCGGCATTGTCAATCAGATTTTCAAGCACCGTTTTAAGCATGGCAGGATCAGCCTTAATTTTTGCCTTTGAGTTGTAAATGAAAATAATTTCGTGTTCTGTGTGAACATAATAATTTTCAAGAATTTTCTCAATAAACGGTTTAAAGTCAAAAACTTCGCAATTCAGCTTTAATGCGGGCGAATCGAATCGTGACAAATCGAGCATTCTGTGAATAAGAATGTCCATTTCCTCGGTCTGTTGCTGAATGATTTCAATGTTGTGAAGTTTCTTTTCGGTGTCTTCCTCATTTTTAAGATTTTCCGCAAAACCGCCTATGACAAACAAGGGGGTTTTGAGATTGTGCGCAATTGCATTTGTCATTTCAAGACGGGTTTCCTCCTGTGCGGTTCGCCTTTTAAAATCTTTCCACGAGAAAATTTCAACCGTAATCACCACCGCCATTATCGTAAACGCAACAGCAAATACCGTTATAAACTTCCATAGGCAATCATTGAGTAAATCTATTTCTTTTAAAGAAGTAATATGAAATACTCTTGTAACCTCTTTATATTCATTCGGCGAGTTGTTTATCATATGATTTTCGGTATAATAAAGGCAATCTCCCATTAATAAATAATATTTAAAAATCCCGTCAGGAACTGCTCCAGTCTCATCATAGATGTCTGTAAACAGACTGTTGTCACTCAGAATTTTTTCAACATCTTTTTGGGAGTATTTCGGTTTGCTTTTTCCAAGGAAAAAGTCCTTATCAATTATATTACGGTGCATTTCGTCATTTTCAAACGGAGAAGCCTCTAATTCTTCTATGGTCAGATAATCATATTTGCTAAGGTCAAAGCTATATGTTTTAACAACTTCATCCTGAACATACCAATCATTCACTTTGTTGGTCTTTAGAACCTCAAGCTGACAAGGGACATAGCCGTATTTTTCGCTTTCATAAAACTTTTTGCAAATCAAGATATAGTAATTTCCGTCATTATCAGTCGGAGTGTTAAGATAATTACAAATTTCTTTATACTCATCATCGCTGAGCAAATTTTTAAGTACATCAAACCTAATATAATTTTCTGTACCCATATCCAATATTCCGCCGTTGATATCATTATAATGGACAGTCAGTACATTGTCTGTCGTAATCGTCATATCGTTATCATAGGTTAATTGAAAGTATGTATTGCCCTTGTCAACATTTTCATTAATCAGCGCCACATACTCATTGTAGGAATTATTCGGAATTGTTTCGATGCCGTTTTTAATATAGTCCATCTTTGTATTCAGTTCATTTACTGCGTTGGCTATGAGTAAATCCCTTGAACTGTTCAGTATTGCAAGAGAGGTAAAAACCGTTCCCAGCAGACACACAATTATTGTTACGGAAATTATAATGTAATGAAACTTTTTTCGCCGTTTGATATATCTTGATTTCATTTTTTATCCTCCGCCTTATACCCTCGCCGTATTACCGTTTTCAAAACAGACGCATTTTCGCCCAATGCTTTTCGGATATTTTTGATATGCGTGTCAAGCACTCTTTCATCAATCATCGTGTCATAGTGCCAAACGGCTGTGATGATTTTTTCACGGGACACAACGCTGTTTTTATTCTCTAACAGAATTTTAAGAATAGCATATTCCTTTGCGGTAAGGGTTACTTCTTCACCGTCGGACACAACAACACCGTTGTTCGGATTGAGCGAAACATTCCCCACCGTAAGCAAATTGTGCCGCACAAGTCCTTTTGAACGCTTGATTAGGGCTTTCACCTTTTCATAAAATACGGGCAGAGCAATCGGCTTTACAATGTAATCGTCACAGCCGAGAGCGTAGCCGTTGAGCATATCAGCCTCGCTTGTTCTTGCCGTGATGAACATAATCGGCACATCGCTGTATCTGCGGACTTCTTTGCAAAGCGTAAAACCGTCCATTTCGGGTAGCATTACATCAAGGAGCAAAAGGTCATAGCTATTCTCATAAGCCTTATCAAGTCCCTTTAAGCCGTTTTCCGCAAGGGTAATATTAAATTTTTCTTTATCTCTTTTTGAAAAATATTCGACAAGCATTTCACGAATATTTTTATCGTCCTCAACCAAAAGAATGTTGTACATTTTCCTCACCGTACTTTGATTGTAATACATTAATCTGAAGTTGATATGTAGATTTCTGTATATTAAAATTCAGTTTCTGCCATAACTAAAACGGCGGATGCAATTTTCAGCATCCGCCTTGTTTTATGTATCTTATTTATTGACAAAATATCTGATGATATCCTGACGGGTTACGATACCGATAAAAGTACCGAGGTCATCGGTTACGGGGATAAAGTTCTGATTCATTGCCCGTGCAAGAAGCTCGTCCATACCTACCGAAATTTTAACCGCCGGATTAAAGTCGTGACGGAGTATGTCACGGATACGAAATTCTTCCTGTTCTTCGATATCGCCCGAAGTCTTTTTGTCAATTATATGCCACAAGAAGTCACCCTCGCTCACCGTGCCGACATATTTTCCGTCACGGGTTATAACAGGGATAGCGGTGTAGCTGTGAGCACGCATTTTTTCAAGTCCCTGTCTTAGGGTATTGTCCTCATAAATATATTTTAAAGAATCTTTATGCTTTAAAAGCATAATAACATTCATCTTTTCACCTCCAGTCAAAAAACAAATATTTGTCAGCCAAAGGTCATTATAGTACCAAACAAACAATATTGCAATATCTTTTTACAATATTTTACACAATTATTGCATTTTTGATTTTACATACTTGTTTGTAACATAAAGCTGTCCGATAAGGTAAACAACACCTGCCGTGAGCAAAAGTGTTTTAACCTGCAAAAGTCCGCTCATTATGAAAATTACTGCGTTCACGGCTGTAAGAAGATATGCCCATAATTTTGAAAATCTATAAAAGCATAGTAACCACAAAATAGCTGCAATAACCGTCAAAACACAGGTTGAAATCATCCAAAAGGTTTCCATAATCGGCTTTGTAAAACCGCCCTCAAGCACGCCGATGTTAATTCCCATAAGGAAAATACTGCAATACTTTCCGATCCTTTCTATGTAAAGCATAGCTTTGTTGTCAAAAATCGTTCTGTCAATTTTGTTATTTCTTATATAAGCAATGTCTGGTGAAAGCAAAAAGATTGCAAAAACCAGTCCGTACCAGTTAAAAAGATTTGTACTGAAAAAGTCCATAAGTTCACTCCGTTATTTATTGTTTTCGTGGTATTCACAAAATTCTTTCGTTTTGCTCCAATACTTTATTTCCCAGTTTTCAAAATTCCACTCTTCCATATAATCGTTACATTCGTAGTCGATGTACCACAAAAGTCCGTTGTTGAGAATAAAATTTGTCGGGAAATAATCTATGTTAATTCCTTTTGGATTCAACAGTCTGCACATTTCACGAATCTGCTCAATGTATTCGGGTTTCATCTCATCTTGCAGAACAAGTTCATATGCGGTTTTGCCGTCAATGTAATCTTTAAGAATCCTCTCGTTTTCAACATCGCAATCAATGAGTTTAGGCAGTCTGAGTCCTGCATTTTTCAGACGCTCGTAATCGTTAAGCTCACTTTGAATTTTGTTGCCGAAGGTATAGTATGAACACGGCTCGTGGTGAATCTGCTTTAAAACATATTGATTTTCTCCGTCGGTTACAAGGTAGGAATAACCGCCCTTGCCTTTTCCGAGAAGCTTAATGACGGCAAAAGCTTTTCCATTCACACTCATAGTATCCATAAGAACACCTCCGCACATATTACCGTATTATTTTATCACAGCTAAAGTTTGGGTGCAAGTTTTAAATTCTTTATGTGTAATGAACAAATGCTAAAATAAGTACATTCGATAAAATAAAAAAGCGTGAATTTATAAATTTATTTTCTCAGGCGGCAATTTATTACAAATTTGTTGTTGATTTTCTTATTAAAAAAAAGTATGATATAGAATATATTATTCTGCCCAAATGCCACAGTTGTGACATTTGATGCCCACTACAATTGAATAACAACTTTTAACACACAGGAGAAGATTTATTTGGAAAAGAAAAAATTCAGAATCAGCGGAAAGCTGATATTTAATCTCGCTGTTGTGGCAATCTCGATTTATCTGATCATCTACTTCTTTGTTTCGGAGGACGGTCTGATCGACTTGCTCAAAAAGCCTGACGGCTGCAATATGCTGATTATCCTTGCAGCTTTGCTGATTTATGATTTGAACATCCTTGTTGACGCTGTTGTCACGCTGATATATGTGCGGTCAAAGTATGAGAATTTCAGCTTTATTGAGGCTTTGAAGGTCGCATTTGTCGGAGTATTCTTCAGTGCGATTACACCGTCAAGTACAGGCGGACAGCCTATGCAGCTTTACCTTATGTCAAAAAAGAACATAAGCGTAGGCTTCGGTTCGGCTTGTATGACGCAAAAGTTCATTGTGTATCAGATAGTAATGACCGCTGTCAGCGTTATTGCTGTTATCACAAGGTTCAACTATTTCAGCGATGCTTTTACAAACATCTGGTCAACGCTTTTCATTATTTTCGGATTTACCGTTCAGCTTGCAATGACGGCTTTGTTCCTGCTTGTTTCATTCAGCCACAAGGTTACAAACAAGCTCATCAATCTTATTTATAAGATTATGAAAAAGTTCAAGTTCATTAAAAATCCCGAAAAGAAGGTTGAAAGACTTCACAAAGAAGTTGATATGTTTCACGACACAAACAAACAGCTTTTTTCAAGCGTAAAACGGCTTGTTGTGATTTATGTGCTTGTATTTATACAGGTGCTTTTAATTCTTTCAATCCCCTATCTCATCTATATTGCGTTCGGTATGGCTCCGATTGCAAGAGCGGCAGGTCAGCCGACACTTTCGTTCTATGATTCAATCTGTATTCAGTCATTCGTGCTGTTCACGGCAAACCTTATACCGCTTCCCGGTGCGTCGGGCGGTGCGGAGCTTGCATTCACAATGTACTTCGGTTCGTTCTTCAAAATCGGTGCAATAAGCAAAATCAAGCCGGCAATCCTTATGTGGAGATTCATTACATACTACGGAGCAATCCTGATTTCTGCCCCGTTCTCCTACTTTACAAAGGGCAAACGGCGTGACGATGAAATAAAACAAATTGAAGAAGAACTTGAATCGGAAATGGAAAATAAAAAACCGGAAGAAAAAGTAACTCAGTAGTATTTTCATAAATATCTCTTTCAAAAACGGAGCAGACGAAATGCAGTCTGCTCCGTTTTTTGTTGTATGACAAACCGTTAGCCATTTTTTACGGTCAATTGTTGAAAACAATTTGTAGCGGCGAACCGTGTTCGCCGCTACAGTATATCATCAAACATTCTGTTTAAGGCAGGTTTTCAGGTCATCTTCTGCGTTGCTGATTGGACGCAAGCCGAATGTTTCTGACAAATACTGCAACACATTCGGGCTTAAAAATGCAGGGAGTGTCGGGCCGAGGTAGATATTCTTTATTCCGAGGCTTAAAAGTGCCAGCAAATCGGCAACTGCCTTTTGCTCATACCACGAAACAATCAGCGACAACGGCAAGCCGTTTACATCTGTATCAAACGCATCGGCAAGTGCTACGGCAATGCAGATTGCGGAGTAAACATCGTTGCACTGACCGATGTCGAGTAATCTCGGCAAGCCGTCGATGTCACCGAATTCGAGCTTGTTAAAGCGGTATTTTCCGCAAGCGAGCGTCATAATTATGCAGTCTTTCGGCACATTTTCAGCAAACTCCGTGTAGTAATTTCTGCCCGGTCTTGCACCGTCACAACCACCAATAAGGAAAAAGTGTCTGACTTTTCCGCTTTTGACGGCCTCGACAATTTTATCGGCATATGAAAGCGTAGCGTGATGACCGAATCCAACAAGAATTTCGTGCGGTTCAACATCTTCTTTAAAACCACCGAGTTCAATTGCCTGCTGAATAATTTCGCTGAAATCTTTGTCGCCGTTTTCCTTTTTGCCGATGTGCTTAACACCCTCCCAGCCGACAACATTTGTACTGTAAATTCTGTCTTTGTACGAATCTCTCGGCCGCATAAGGCAGTTTGTCGTCATAAGAATACAACCGGGGATATTGTCAAACTGCTTTTGCTGATCTTGCCATGCACCGCCGAAATTGCCGATAAGATGCGGATATTTTTTTAAACCGTCATAGCCATGACACGGTAGCATTTCGCCGTGAGTATAAACATTTATGCCCTTGCCCTTTGACTGTTCAAGAAGCATTTCAAGGTCTTTCAAATCGTGACCCGACACAATAATAAACGGACCTTTTTTGATGTGAACATCAACCTTGTGCGGTGACGGATTGCCGTAGGTTTCAGTGTTTGCTTCATCAAGTTTTTTCATAACTTCAAGAGCATTTTCACCCGTTCTCATCGTCATTCTGATAAGCTCCTCAACCGTGAGCGAATCATCCGTTGTCGCCTCAAGTGCAGTGATGTAAAAATCGTCAACCTGATCGCTGAAATAGCCGAGTTCACGAGCCTGATGACCATAGGCGCTTATGCCTTTGAGGCCGTAAACAATTGTCTGTCTTAAAGAGCGGATGTCGGGGTCAAGCGACTTTTCGTACATAATTCCCGCAAGCGGTGCGTCTTTGAGCATTTCCGACTTTGTTTCGGGAAGATTGTAGGTTGCGTGCAGAGTATGATTTTTGATTTCGCCCACAACTTCACGAAGTTTTTCCTTGATTTGCTGAGATTCACGCAAAAGCGACACATGCACATAGGCATCAAAGTTTACATTCGTCAGCGTTGTAAAAAGGCAGTTTTCCACAAAGCGAACAATGTCCTTGTCAATGTGCTGACCTTTTTCAATAAGCGCCTTGCCGTAACAGCTTATGCCCTTCAGCTGAAAGATAAGTAAATCCTGAAGATTTGCAATTTCGGGAGTTTTTCCGCAAACACCGAGCCGTGTGCAACCCTTTCCGTTTGCCGTCTGCTCACACTGATAGCAAAACATCTCATAACCCAAGTCCATATTATTACTCATAAAAATTACCTCCGAAACATTCTGCAAATATTATCTGCAAATTTTCGGAGGTTTATTCTTAATTTTGATATTCTGTTTTAAAGATTTGCAAAAACCTTTGTGCCTTTATTCTTAATCCAAAACCAAACCGGAAGGCTGATGAGGATAAAATAAAATGCTGTGCAAGCGAGGAAAATTTCAGTCGAAATTTCAATTTCAAAGCTGAGAAGAATTGGATACGCAATAGCAGGTACGCATACGGCAAGAACTGAAAGCAATAACGAAAGCATAACGCTTGCACTCTGTTTTACTGCCTCAGCGGTTGTATTCCAGTCAAGCTTTGGCTTTTTCAGGTCAAACATAAGTCCGAGAAGACCCGAGAACAACGAGAAAATTATCGGAATAAGAATTGTGATAATAATATTAACCGGTTTCATTCCGAGCATTATTGAGAGAACAACCGAGGGTACAAGTGAAACAACACCGTTTACAATAAAGTGAAGTTTCAGCTTTTGCGTAAGCACCTGCAACGGTGATACAGGAAGCGACTGCATAAGCCAGAGGTTCTTTGCCTCCATTGAAATTGATGCCGCAGAAATCGGTCCCAATGAAATCACAAAGACAATCACAAGTGGAAGATATACTGAAACCATTTCAATCAATGTACTTGGAAATTGCTTCAGCGTATTGAGCTGGAACACCGCATAAATTGTTCCGCCTACCATAATTAACGCACTGAGTCCGCTGTTAAGCATATAGGTTGCGTTGCCTGTGAACATCATTCTTTCTTTGCGTAAAAGCGCCTTTGATGCAGAGCTTACTTTCAAAGTTTTCTCTTTATACACGGCTTTCTTCGCACCCTTTTTCGCTGTTGCAAGCTTTATGAAGCTGTGAGAAAGCACTGCATAAACAACTGCAAAGAATGCAATAATTACGACAGCAACACCAAAAAGCGGCAACAAGTCACCCGATGCGCCAAGTCCTGTGAGATAAAGCGGATATGCACTGTACATTATATTTGCACCGATGCCAATTGAATTTGCAGCGAGTGTTTTTACAAGGTCCTCTGCCTGATAATAAAGGTAAAAATACAGTGCAAAGAAAACAAGTGAAAATACGATTGTCACAACATTTTTATGTCTTGTCCTTGATGTTACAAATGCAATCAGCCAGCCGAGAACACACGAAACGCTCAGGCTTAAAAGCGGAACTAAAAGCAGAATCACAATCTGACTTACTACAAGCGAAGCCGAAACAGACGCATTTGTTGCATAGGCCGCAAAAGCAGGGACCTGTACAAGTGCACAAAAGAGAAGATTTTGTGCATACAGTGGCAACATTCTACAAAAGAGAATACTGCGAGGCGGAATAGGCATTGAAAGCAGAAGTTCATTATCCTTTGCCTCATAAAGCTGTGAGAGCGAAAGGAAAATACAGCCTATTGTGCTGATTACAAACGACGCACCCATAACATAGAGAAAATACAACCAACTAAATCCCGATGTTGCAAGCATAGGTGCCATCATGCTGAACATATTGTAGAACATAAATGCAAATACAACACCGACAAAAGCGAGAAGAGCAAGATAAACAGCTGGTGAGTTAAACGAACTTTTTTTGCCGTTCTTTTTCTTGTTTGACGAATTTGCGGTGTACCGTGCAAGTGCCTTTTGAAATTGGAGTTTAATTAAGGTTTTAAGCATCTTTCTCCTCCAGTTCAAGGAATACATCTTCAAGCGAATCATCGCCCTTGACCTCATCCATTGTACCCGACTTGATAAGTTTGCCGCTTTTGATGATAGCAACCTTGTCGCAAAGCTTTTCGGCAACTTCAAGCACATGGGTTGAGAAGAAAATCGCACCGCCGTTATCGCACATCTCTCTCATCAAAGTTTTGAGAAGGTGGGATGATTTTGGATCAAGACCTACAAACGGTTCATCCATAATGATAAGTTTCGGGTTATGTATGAGTGCGGAAACAATTGCAAGTTTTTGTTTCATACCGTGAGAATAGCCGTCAATTGTCTGAGCAAGTGCATTTTTAATTTCAAACATTTCAGCATATTTACTGATTCTTGCCTGACGGTCAGACTGGCTGATTCCGAAAATATCGGCAATAAAATTGAGGTACTTAATACCTGTCATAAACTCATACAAATCGGGATTGTCGGGAATGTAAGCAATTTTGCGCTTACATTCGAGAGGTTTTTCTTTTACCGACACACCGTCAACATAGATTTCGCCCTCGTCAAAGTTGAGAATTCCACAGCAGGATTTGATTGTTGTTGTCTTTCCTGCACCGTTGTGTCCGATAAAGCCGTAAATCTCGCCTTTTTGAATATGAAGTGACAAATCGTCAACAGCCTTTTTGTCACCGTATTTTTTAGTTAAATGTTCTATTCTGAGCATAAGCGCTCCTCCTATAGCCAAATAAATTACGCAAATTATACTACACAAAATATTCTTGTGTCAATATGTTATAAAAATTCAACAAGTTTGAATTACAAACCAATAAATCTGCGAAATTTGGATAACAGAAACCATTTTTGACGAAATATAAAGTCCGTTGGAATATTTTGCATTACGAATCATCTTGAATATGTGCAGGAATGATTTATAATATTAGTACAGATTATTTTTTGGAGGTTCATCTTGGCAAAGTTCAAAAGAAAATATACACTCGGGGAAGAAATTTTCAACTCTGTATCACACGGAATCGGTGCAGGTCTGTCGATTGCGGGAACGGTTGTGCTTATCGTTACGGCGGCAATCCACACAAATGCGTGGGGTGTTGTCAGCTCTTGCATTTACGGTGCATCGCTCATCATACTCTACACAATGTCAACTCTGTATCATTCTTTCACAAATGAAAAGGTAAAAGCATTTTTCCGAATAATGGATCACAACACGATTTTTCTGCTGATTGCAGGAACATACACACCGATTACTCTTTACTATCTCAACGGCGTGACAGGTTGGATTCTGTTCGGAATTGTGTGGGCATCGGCAATTTTCGGAATAGTTATGAACTCAATCAACCTTGAAAAAGCAAGGATTCCGTCAATATTCTGCTACATAGGAATGGGTTGGGTAATAATCTTTGCAATAAAACCGCTTATGGAACATATGCCGTCAATTTCGGGAATCTTCCTCATAATAGGCGGAGTATTCTACACGGTGGGGATTATATTTTACGCAATTAAAAAGGTAAAATATTTTCACTCGATATGGCACTTATTCACGGTTGCGGGAAGTGTGTTTCACTACTTTGCAATTCTTCTCGGATTTTTCCGTATTTAACGAAAGCGAAAGCTGACCGCATAAAAATCCGCAGGTAAATCTTTCACACAAAAAAATGGGCTGTCGTAAAACCTTTTGTTTTTCGACAGCCCTAAGTTTTATAAAAAGATTTGTTTAGTTTGCGGGAACGCCTACGGAAACCTCTCGTACAGACAGAGCTTCCTTTGGAAGTGTGTACTTCTGCTTGTAAGCCTTGTAATCTGCGTTGTACTGAATATCATCGGAATTTTTGAGTTCGTGGAGATATTCGTGCGCGTCGTAGCCGTTGCGGTTGATTTCAATAACACCGATTGCAATGTTTGAGCAATGGTCGGAAACTCTCTCAATATTTGTGATAAGGTCAGAGAATACAAAACCGAGTTCGATTGTACAGATACCGTTAGTAAGACGCTTAACATGGGCGTCTTTAAGCTTGTCACGCAGACGGTCGATAACCTGTTCAAGCGGTTCAACCTTTGAGGCAAGTGCAAGGTCATTATCAACAAAAGCAACAGTAGCGTTGTTGATAATTTCACGAAGTGCGTCAACCATAACGGCAAGTCCTGCTTTCGCCTCTTTTGAGAACGAAATGTTCTTTTCGTGAATTTCTTGAGCAACCTTAACAATGCTTACCGCATGATCGCTGATACGCTCAAAATCACCGATTGTGTGAAGAATGAGCTGAATAGTTTTACTGTCGTCAGCCGAAAGCTGTTTGGAACTGAGCTTTACAAGATATGTTGAAATAACATCCTCATAGGAATCAATCATATCTTCGTTTTCATGAATTGTTTCTGCAACCTTTTCGTCATAATGGTCAACAAGCTCAAGTGCGCCGAGGAGCGTACCCTCAGAAAGACGAGCCATTTTTTCAGCAAGTGACTTTGCACGCTCTGTTGCAACAGAGGGAGTGTTGAGAAAACGCTCATCAAGGAACGGAACATCCGAATCCTCTTCCTTGTCCTTGATTGTAAGGCAGGCAAGCTTTTCAAGATACTTGTTGAACGGAAGAAGAATTGCAGTTGCAAGCAAATTGAATGCTGTGTGGATAACCGCAATGTTCTCGGGACCTACGATATCATTAAGGAAACCGTAGTTGATAAAGAGGTTAGAACCGTAGAACAATGCACAAATTACGAGTGTGCCGATAATATTAAAGTAAAGATGTACAAATGCGGCACGCTTTGCGTTTTTCTTTGCACCGATACAGGAAATAAGTGCGGTTACGCAAGTGCCTATATTCTGTCCCATAACAATCGGGATTGCCATTGAATAGCTGATTGCGCCTGTTTTGGACAATGCCTGCAAAATACCGACAGAGGCGCTTGAACTTTGTATAACTGCGGTCAGCAATGCGCCGGCAAGAATACCGAATACAGGGTTGTTAAAGAGTGTGAGGAAGCCTGTGAATGTCGGATCATCCGAAAGCGGTTCAACAGCCGCACTCATCTGATCCATACCAACCATAAGAATACCGAATCCGAGGAAAATTGTGCCGAGATGCTTCTTCTTTTCCGAATTGCAGAACATAAGAAGAATAATTCCTACAAAGGCAAACACGGCAGAGAAAGACGACGGCTTTAAAAGCTGCATAACCAAACTGTCGCCCTCAATACCCGAAAGGCTGAGAATCCAAGAAGTGATTGTTGTGCCGACATTGGCACCCATAATAATACCGATTGCCTGGCGGAGTTTCATAATTCCCGAGTTTACAAAGCCGACAACCATAACGGTTGTTGCCGAAGAGGACTGAATCACCGCAGTAACAGCCGCACCGAGAATGAATCCTTTCATGGTGCTGTTAGTCATTTTTTCCAAAGTTTTTTCAAGTTTACCGCCGGAAAGGCTCTCAAGACCGTCGCCCATTGAATTCATACCGAACAAAAAGAGCGCCAGACCGCAGAGCAGTTGTAAAACCATAAACAAATCCATAAATACATACTCTCCTTTATCATCAATAATATTAAACTAAAGTCATAGGATTGTCAATGAATTGTAAAGAATTTGTAAAGTCTGAAAGCTTGGTAATTATCTTTGAAATTTGTCGAAACACGGCATTTTTTATGTAAGATTCGTGAAATTGTATTGTTTGAGCAATAAAAAAGCGGCACTGCACAATATAGTATGCACAGCACCGCTTGTAATTTATTTTCTCTGCAAAAGATTGTAAAAATATTCACATCAGAACCTTGCGGTAAATGTTGTTCCCTGTTCACTGCTTTCAAGAGAAATCTCTCCGCCGTGTCTTTCGGTAATGTGCTTGACAATTGCAAGTCCAAGACCCGTGCCGCCTGTTTCCTTTGAACGGCTCTTATCAACACGGTAAAAGCGTTCAAACACACGCTTGTGGTGCTTTTCGGGGATACCGATTCCCGTGTCGGCAACTTTAACAAACGGATGTTCATTGTCATCGCCTGTTATGATTTTTACAGAACCGTTTTCACGATTGTAACGGATTGCATTGTCACAAAGATTGTAGATAAGTTCGTAAATCTGATTACGGTTTCCGTTTATGACGGCAGTTTTTGTATCAACAGTGATTGTAATTCCGTGCTTTTCGGCATTTGAACGGAGATCCTCGGCAACCTCGGCTGCAACCCCTGCAAGGTCAACAGGGGCAAATTCTTCATCGCTGAATTTTTCGTCAAGCTGCGAAAGCTCCATGATATCGCTTATAAGAGAGAGAAGTCTGCCTGATTCCTTGTGAATTTTATTTGCAAAATTCGGGATATCATCGGGCTTTACAAGACCGCTTGCAATGATTTCTGCATAGCCTGAAATTGAAGTCAACGGAGTTTTCAGCTCATGCGTTACATTTGCCGTAAATTCACGGCGCATTTTTTCAGCCTTTTTCTTAGCCGAAACATCAATAATAAGACAGATTGCACCGTTTTTTTCACCGTTTGAATAAACAGGATTGGTGATAATCTGCAATGCTCTTCCTTTTACGGTTGTGTCGCCGTTTTTACTTTCGCCCGAAAGAGCCTTGTCAACGCAATCGTTAAGAACCTCGTTGCGTGAAAATGCAATCAAAGTTTTGTCGGTAACACCGTCATCATCGGCACCGAGAAGCTTCGACGCCGAATAGTTGCTCATAAGCACCTTTTTGTCAACATCAATAAGAATAAAGCCCTCCGCCATATTTTCGATAAGCGTTGAAATTTTATCCTTTTCAAACTGCAGTCTGCGCATCTGACGCTTGATTTGTCTTTGCTGGCTTGCAATTTTCTGTGAGAGCGGCAAAAGCTCATCATACGGCGAGCCGCTGCCGTTGTCCGCCATTTCCTTAATCGGTTCAACGATTTTCTTTGTGGAACGCTTTGCCAGAATTGTACAGACAACAAATACACCTATCATAATTATAAGAATCGACGGAATAACAAAAAGAAAAATTCCGTAAATGCTGTCAATTGTCTTTGCAACACGGATTACAGAACCGTCTGCGGTTTTCCCTGCATAGTAGTATGTTATTTTATTCAAAGTTTCCGACATTCTGTGGCTTGAACCGTTGCCGTCCTTGATTGCCTGTTCAAATTCGGGGCGGTCGCTGTGATTCGGCATAGAACTAACATCTGTGTCAACGCTGTCGGATACAACCGAACCGTCACTTTTTATGAGAGTAACACGAAAATCGCCTATCCCGTAATATTTTGAAAGGTCGATTTCGCTGTCGGAATTATAAACGCTGATGATTTTATCGGTATATTGCCGAACCTCTGCCTCCTGTTCATCGGAAAACACAAACCAGAAAGTGGCTGTTGAAAAAACAGCCGTCAGAAGAATGGACACCACAGCGATAACCGAAAAGTTTTTTAAAAGCTTTTTACTCAGTTTCACTTTATTCCCCCGCCTTATATCCGACATTTCTCACGGTTTTGATAAGGTTTCCGCAGCTACCGAGTTTTTGCCTGAGGGTTGTAATGTGCATATCAACCGTTCTGCTCTCGCCTTCAAAATCATATCCCCACACATTGAGAATGATATTTTCACGGGTAAGCGCCATACCTTTATTTTTGAGAAGATACTTTAAAAGTTCGTATTCTTTGAAGGTGAGGTTACATTCCTCACCGCAGCTTGTTACAATGTGCTTGGAATCGTCAAAAACAATCTGACCGAGCTTTATTACATCCTGTCTGTCATCAACAGAACATCTGCGGAGGATTGCACGGACTCTTGAAATAAGCTCAAGGACTGAAAAAGGTTTTGTAATATAGTCATCGGCACCCATGTCAAGGCCTTTGACCTTATCCATTTCACTTCCCTTTGCAGTAACAAGGATAACGGGAACATTTTTTGTAACGGCATCCCTGCGCATTTTTTCAAGCACGGAAAGTCCGTCAAAATCGGGTAACATAACATCAAGAATTACAAGCTGAGGAATTTCGGCTGTACAAGCCTTAAAAAAGCTCTTGCTTTCACCAAAGCTCTGAACCTCATATCCGCTGCTTTTCATGGCATAAGATTCAAGCTCTCTGATATCGGTATCATCTTCAACAATGTAAATTAACATCTAATACTCTCCCTCAACAAATGTGTATTTAAATGCACCGCAAAGGGGCGTTTGCACTTAAATTTAAATCGGAACATCCGCCATAATTATAGACTTTTTTTGCAAAAATGTAAAGTTTAATAAAACAAAAATCAGGAGCATACAGCTATGCTCCCGTTTGTTAAGCAAAATATATCAGTCGGACAAATCGCAGCTGCCTGTAATTGAAAAAGCAACCCACTCTGCAACATTAACCGCATGGTCTGCAATTCTTTCAAGATACTTTGCAATCATAACGATATCGAGAGCCTCTGAGCCGAGTTCCTTATTCTTATGAATGAGTTCAACCGTTTCATTCTTTGAACGGTTAAAAAGTTCGTCAACGATATCATCCTGACGGGCTACCTTTTTGGCAACCTCAATATCGCTCTTAACAAAAGCGTCAATAGCCTCCGTTACCATTTTTGAGGCATTGTCTGCCATTTCCAAAATGTGAGTAAGATTGAACACCTGCTTTTTGTCCTTGATGTAAACAGACATTTCAGCAATATCAACTGCCTGATCGCCGATTCTCTCAAGGTCGGTAATCATTTTGAGTGCGGCGGAAACATATCTGAGGTCGTGTGCAACCGGTGCCTGATGAAGAAGAAGGTGCAGACATCTGCTTTGGACGGATTTTTCCGCATCGTTAATACGATTTTCGTGTTCTCTTGCGATATCAAGCAAATCTTCGCCGTCAACAATCATCTTCATTGTATTTTTGATTGCCTGTTCAACAAGACCGCCCATTTCAATAAGGCTGTCGTTAAGCTGTGTAAGCTCTTTATCAAAATATTCTCTCATTAGCCAAACCTTCCCGTAATGTATTCTTCGGTACGCTTATCCTGCGGATTTGAGAAAATTGCGTCGGTTGAATTACATTCAACCATTTCACCGAGTAAAAAGAACGCTGTTTCATCTGAAATACGCAAAGCCTGCTGCATATTATGTGTTACCATAACGATTGTATAATCGTTTTTCAGTTTAAGGCAAAGCTCCTCAATTTTACCCGTTGAAATAGGATCAAGTGCAGAAGTTGCCTCGTCCATAAGCAGAACTTCGGGTTTTACGGCAAGTGCTCTTGCAATACAAAGTCTTTGTTGCTGACCGCCCGAAAGACCGAGAGCGCTCTTTTTGAGCCTGTCTTTAAGCTCATCCCAGATTGCGGCGTCACGCAAAGATTCTTCAACAATCCTGTCAAGTTCTTTCTTGCTTTTGATTCCGTGTGTGCGAGGGCCAAAAGCGATGTTATCGTAAATGCTCATCGGGAACGGATTGGCTTTCTGAAACACCATACCAACCCTTTTGCGGAGGATATTTACATCCATATCTCCGTAAATATCCTCGTTGTCAAGGCGAATGTCGCCTGTTATCTTACAACCCTCAACAAGGTCATTCATTCGGTTGAGCGACTTTAAAAGAGTTGACTTACCGCAGCCTGACGGACCGATGAAGGCTGTGATTCTGTTTTTCTTCATACGGATATTTACATCCTTTAACGCATGAAATTTTCCGTAGTAAAGATTCATGTTTTCTATGGTAAATTTATCCATTGTAAAATAATTATCCTTTCCTGTTACTTCTTGTTGTTTCCGAGTTTCTTTGCAACAAATGCCGAGAGTGTATTGATTGCAAAAACAAGTACAAGAAGTACAACTGCGGTACCCCATGCCTGATCTGTATGAAGTCCTTCGTTGGTAAGTACATACATATGAACGGCAAGTGATCGTCCCGAATTGAGAGGGCCTGCCGCATAGCCTGTTGCCGAACCGTAAGTATAAATAAGTGCGGCTGTTTCGCCTACTATTCTGCCGACAGCAAGAATGATTCCGGCAAGAATACCGGGCATCGCACTCGGAAGAATAATTCTCATAATTGTTCTGAGCTTGCCCGAACCGAGTCCGTAACTGCCCTCACGGTATGAATCGGGAACTGTGAGAAGTGCCTCCTCGGTTGTACGCATAATTGTGGGAAGTACCATAATTGCAAGCGTAAATGCACCGGCAAGAAGTGAATAACCCCAGTTAAGGGCATACACAAAGAAAAGCATACCGAAAAGACCGTAAACAATTGACGGAATACCGGCAAGGGTTTCTGCCATTGTTCTGATTACCTTAACAAGCTTGTTGCCACGCTTTGCATACTCTGCAAGATAGATTGCCGCTCCCACACCGAACGGTACCGAAATTATAAGGGTTACAAGCGTAAGAACAATTGTGTTGATAATTGACGGCATACACGATACATTGTCGCTGTTGTACTCAAGTGAGAACAGCTCGGGGGTAAGGTTCGGAATACCTCGCACAAGAACATAGGCAATGATAAATATGAGAGCCGCCGCAGAAAGTGCCGCCGCAAGACCTACAAGAATGAGCACTACAAGTGAAAGGGGCTTTCTTTTGTAGGCTTTCATTCTCTGTTTAAACGATACTTTGTTGATTGCCTTAATCTGTGACACATCAACCAAAGCGGCATCGTTTTTTATGTTATCGCTGTTAGCCACGCTTTTCACTCCTACTCTTTATAGCCTGCATTGAAAGTGTGATGAGCAGAACAAATACGAACAGAACAACACCCGTTGCAATAAGTGCCTGACGGTGCAAGCCTGTTGAATAACCCATTTCAAGAACAATGTTTGCGGTCAGGGTACGAAGTCCGTCCGTAACACTGTGCGGAATCTGAACCTTATTGCCTGCAATGAGTACAACTGCCATTGTTTCGCCCAACGCTCTGCCTATGCCGAGAACAACTCCTGCAAGAACGCCTGATCTTGATGCCGGAAGAATTGTCTTGAACACACTTCTTTCCTTTGTTGCTCCAAGTGCCAGAGCACCTTCGTAGTAGCTTTCGGGAACTGCTCTGATTGCCGACTCCGACACACCGATGATTGTCGGAAGAATCATAACTCCGAGTACGATTGACGCCGCAAGCCAGCTTGAACCGTCACCGCCGAAGTTATCACGGATGAACGGTACAACTACTATAAGTCCGAAGAAGCCGTAAACAATTGACGGGATGCCTGCCAAAAGCTCTGTTGCCGGTTTAAGCACCTTGTAAAGCGGTGCAGGGCAAAACCTTGCAAGAAATACTGCTGTGAGAATTCCTATCGGAACACCGATTATGATTGCTCCCGCAGTAACATATATGCTTGCGATAATCATATCAAAAATTCCATATGATGCAGGCACATTCGTAGGCGCCCATTTCTGTCCGCCTACGAAATCAAAGAAGCCTATTTCTGCCATTGCAGGAACACCGTTACAGAATAAGAATATACAGATTATGACAACCGCCGCTATACTTGTTACAGCTGTGAGGAAGAAAACTCCCTGCATTGCCTTTTCACGAAATCTGTTTAATCTCATTTAATTATGTCACTCCAAACAGTTGTTTCACCTGTGTAAATTGATTTTACCTGATCAAGTGTGAGGTCATCACATGTGTTTGCATTGTTTACGATTACTGCGATACCGTCTTTTGCGATTGTTTCAGCCTTGAGTGCGCTCTTTTCTTCATCTTTAAGGTCACGAGACGCCATACCGATATCACATGTACCGCCCATAGCTGACTGCATACCTGCCGATGAGTCGGATGTCTGGATTTCAACCTTAGCGTTTGTGTTTACCTTCTGATAAGCCTCGGCAAGCTTTTCCATTACAGGTGATACCGAAGAAGAACCTGCTACGCTGATTTTACCTGACGGCTTCTTACCGCTGTATGCGGCATTTTCCGAAACTGTTACATAACCGTTGTCCGAAACAATCTTCTGACCGTCTGAGCTCATTATGTAATCAACAAAATCCTGAGCAACATCGCTGAGTTCGCTCTTGTAAGCAATGTTGAACGGACGGCTTACTGCATAGTCGCCTGATTTTACATTATCGGCTGTTGCCTCAACACCGCCGATTTTAAGAGCCTTTACCGTATCGTTGAGTGAACCGAGTGAAATGTAACCGATTGCCGCCTCGTTATCCTTAACATTTGTGATAACAGCCTCTGTGCTGTTGATTGTTACAGCCGAAGTAGTTGTGTTGTCTGTCTTGTTGTCGCCGTCCTTAACAAGAACGCCTGTAAGCTCTGTGAATGCGTCTCTTGTGCCTGAACCCTCTTCTCTTGTTACTACAGAGATTGTTTTTGATGCGTCAAACTTTGCGGCATCCGAACCTGCGTCAGATGAACCGTTTGATGAAGAGCCTGCACTGCCGCAGCCTGCAAATGCAGAAACTGCAAGAACACCGAATAATGCTGTTGCCGTAATTTTTTTAGTCATAGATTTCATTTGAATTTTCTCCTTAAATTCATATCATTTGTGTACCTCTTTCGTACAACATCAGTCTATGACTGTTTTGTAAAATACGCTGTTTGTCAATTGTAAAAAGAGTGTAAATAAAAATATAGGTTTTGTATGCCAAAATAAATTTTTACAAATTTGCGTGACAAAGCCTTTTATTTGTGGTACAATATTACAGAAGTGTGCAGGATGTAAAATAATTCCTGCAAAATTTCAAAATCAACTTACATAAGATTTACAGAGAAATATTATTCCAAGGAGGTCATTTTAGTGGCTGAAAACAAAATCCCATACAAAATATACCTTGACGAAAGCGAAATCCCGACAAAATGGTACAATGTTCGTGCAGATATGAAAAACAAGCCTGCACCGCTTTTAAATCCTGCAACACTCAAGCCTATGACACACGCAGACCTTGCTCCCGTGTTCTGTGATGAGCTTATTGATCAGGAGCTTGACGATACAGACGCATACATTGACATTCCGGAAGAAATTCAGAACTTCTATAAAATGTACCGTCCATCTCCGCTTATAAGAGCATATTTTCTTGAAAAGGCTCTTGACACTCCCGCAAAGATTTACTACAAATTCGAGGGCAACAACACAAGCGGAAGCCACAAGCTCAACAGCGCAATTGCTCAGGCTTATTACGCTAAAAAGCAGGGACTTAAAGGTGTTACAACCGAAACAGGCGCAGGTCAGTGGGGTACTGCCCTTTCAATGGCTTGTTCATATTTCGGCCTTGACTGCAAGGTATTTATGGTAAAGGTTTCATACGAGCAAAAGCCTTTCAGAAGAGAGGTTATGAGAACCTACGGTGCAAGCGTTACTCCGTCACCGTCAACAACAACGGAAGTCGGCAGAAAGATTCTTGAGGCTCACCCCGGTACAACAGGAAGCCTTGGCTGTGCTATTTCTGAGGCTGTTGAGGTTGCAACTCATACAGACGGCTACCGTTATGTACTCGGAAGTGTGCTTAATCAGGTACTTCTTCATCAGTCCGTTATCGGTCTTGAGGCAAAAGCCGCTCTCGAAAAATACAATGTAAAACCTGACATCATCATCGGCTGTGCAGGCGGCGGTTCAAACCTCGGCGGTCTTATCTCTCCGTTTATGGGTGAAAAGCTCCGTGGCGAAAATGACTACAAGTTTATCGCTGTTGAGCCGGCATCATGCCCAAGCCTTACAAGAGGTAAGTTTGCATATGACTTCTGCGACACTGGTATGATTTGTCCTCTCGCAAAGATGTACACGCTCGGCAGCGGATTTATTCCGTCAGCCAACCACGCAGGCGGACTTCGTTTCCACGGTATGAGTTCAACACTTTCTCAGCTGTATCATGACGGTCTTATGGAGGCAAGAGCAGTTGAGCAGACAAGCGTGTTTGCAGCAGCAGAGCAGTTTGCAAGAGTTGAAGGTATTCTTCCTGCTCCCGAAAGCAGTCACGCAATCAGAGTTGCAATTGACGAGGCTCTCAAGTGCAAGGAAACAGGCGAAGAAAAGACAATTCTCTTCGGTCTTACAGGTACAGGCTACTTTGATATGGTTGCTTATCAGAAGTATAATGACGGCGAAATGAGTGACTACATTCCGACAGACGCCGACCTCCAGCAGGGCTTTGACGGCTTGCCAAAGGTTGACTAATGCGAGTGTCTCGCACCCGGTTCGTGTAGACAGTTTCATTTTTCTAAAACTTATTATGCCCGAGCATTACTCGGCACGCACATAACTTTTCAGAATGCGAGTGCATTTTTAGAATTACATAAAAAAGAGGTCAGCAATGCTGACCTCTTTTCAACTGTATTATTTTGGTAACTGTATCTCATTTATACAGTTTATTTTCATCATAAATTTTATGTCATTACTTGGCGGGCGTCCAATGAACGCCCCTACGGAATTGTGCGAACAATTACAATACTACGCTCGGGCATAATATGTTTTTTACATTACAAACTGTCTTCCCGACATTAATTTTCCATTTTCAATTTTCAATTTTACATTTAATTAAAACTGTCTACACGAATCGGGAACGGCGGCTCGCCGTGCGGGCGTCCGATGAACGCCCCTACAAAACTGTATTTACTTTCAATATTCATAAAACCAAACAAAAAACGGTTGGATTACTTTTTTCGTAAATCCAACCGTTAATTTTTTTATTTGGTAATCTAAAATCCGAACTTATTCTCTGCCGGCACGAACGCTTGCGGAGGCAAGTATATACACAAAACCGAGGAGAATATCGGTTGCTATGTCGAACACTTCAATCACAAAAACAACCTGTCCGTTGACAACATTAAATATGATGTTAAGCACTCCGATAAGCACAAGCACTACTGCGAGTTTGCCCGAAGTTTTCAACATTTTTTGCATATCCGGCGGTGATGTCTTTTTTGAAACGGCTCTCAGTCCCATTGAACCTACTGCGAGCTTCAGCACCATTGAAACGGTGACAGTCACGATTAGCAGATAGTCGAATACCGATGCCGATCCGCCGTCAAATGACGGGATAATCGTATTAACCAGCTTATATGCAACCAAAATTCCCGAAAATATAACTCCGAGAAACATTACAACTGCCGTTACTTTGATTTTTTCTTTCATAAGACACACCCCCGTGAAGGTTTAAGTTATCAGCCGATAAGCTCCTTGATTTTTGACTCTGCAAGAGCAGGATCTGCCTTACCTCTGCTGTTCTTCATAACATTTCCGACAAGCGACTTAATCGCCTTTTCCTTGCCGTTCTTATAGTCCTCAACAGCCTTTGGATTGCTCTCAACAGCCTGCTTGCACAAATCGTTGAGTGCGTTTTCGTCAAGACCGCCCATATCGCTTTCGCTGATAAATTCAAGAGCACCCTTGCCGCTGTCAAGCATTTTTTCAAGTGTTGCCTTCGCAAGGTTGTTGCGGATTTTACCGCTGTCAAGAAGTTTTACAAGCTCGTTAAGCTGTTCCGGAGTAACCGCAACATCAAAGATTTCCTTATCAGCCTCGGTTTCCGTTCTGCGGAAAATCTGACCGATAATGAAGTTTGAAACTGTCTTTGGTGACTTAACGCCCTCGCAAGCCTTGTCAAAATACTCGCTGATTTTGCGGTACTTTGTAAGAAGCTGTGCATCCTTTTCTGGAATTGCAAGTTCGTCAATATATCTTCTGCACTTATCGGCAGGAAGCTCAGGCATTGCAGCCTTGATTTCCTCAACAACATCTTTCGGAACATGGATAGTAACAAGGTCGGGATCACGGAAATAACGGTAATCGTGAGCGTCCTCTTTACTTCTCATTGAAGATGTTGTGTTGGTTGCGTCATCATAACGGAGAGTTTCCTGAACAACACTTCCGCCGTTTTCAATGAGGTCAACCTGTCTTTCAAACTCATACTCCATAGCCTTTGCTATGTTGTTAATTGAGTTCATATTTTTAATTTCGGTTCTTGTACCAAGCTTTTCGCTGCCCTTTGGACGAACCGAAATGTTTACATCGCAACGCATTGAGCCTTCCTGCATCTTACAGTCGGAAATTCCGATGTAACGCATAACCTGCTGAAGCTTTTCAACATACTCTCTCGCCTCGTCAATTGAACGAATGTCAGGCTCTGAAACGATTTCGATAAGAGGAACACCGCCACGGTTATAGTCAACATATGTGTCGCCGTGCTGATGAATGAGCTTTCCTGCGTCCTCTTCGATGTGAATGTGGTGCAGACGGATTTTTCTGCCGTTTGAAAGCTCAACATAACCGCCTATAATAAGCGGAGCATAAAGCTGGCTGATCTGATAAGCCTTTGAAAGGTCGGGATAGCAGTAGTTCTTTCTGTCCATTTTTGAAATCTCTGCGATTTCACCGTGAACTGCAAGACCTGCACGGATTGCATAGCGAACTACCTCACGGTTAAGCTTTGGAAGTGTTCCCGGCAGACCGATACACACGGGACAGCAATGGCTGTTTGGCGCACCGCCGAATTTTGTAGTACAGCCGCAGAAGATTTTTGTCTTTGTGGCAAGCTCAATATGGGTTTCAAAACCCGCAACTAATTCGTAACTCACAGCTTAACACCCCACTTTGTATCCTTAAAGTTTTCAGCAGCAGCCTGCTGATATTTGTATGCCGCATTAAGAATTTCAGCCTCGCCAAAGCTCTTGCCGATAAGCTGCATACCAATCGGCATACCCTTTGCGTTGAATCCGCACGGAACCGAAACGCCCGGCAAACCTGCAATATTGACAGGTACAGTGCAGATATCCGTAAGATAGGTTTCAATCGGATCGCTTACAGCGTGTCCCTTTTCAAATGCTGTCATAGGAACTGTCGGAGCAAGGATTACATCGCACTTTTCAAATGCGTTGTTGAATGCCTTAACGATAGTGCCGCGAAGATTCTGAGCCTTTTTGTAATAAGCGTCATAGTAACCTGCGGAAAGCACATAAGTACCGAGGAGGATTCTGCGTTTAACCTCTTCGCCGAATCCCTCCGAACGGGTACGGCAAACCATATCGTGAGTGCCGTTGTAATGCTCGGTTTTGTAACCGAAACGGATACCGTCATATCTGCCAAGGTTTGAAGATGCCTCGGCACAGGCGATGATATAGTAAACAGGAAGGGCAAATTTGAGTTCGGGCAGGTCAAAGTAAACAATCTCTGCGCCCATTGACTTGTAGATATCGGCAGCCTTTAAAACAGCCTCTTTTACATCGTCACGGACACCCTCAAGATATTCCTTTGCAATACCGATTTTCATACCCTTGATGTCATTGTTGAGTTTTGAATAAGTGTCACCGACAAAGCCCTTTGAGGTTGAATCTTTTTCATCTCTCTTTGAAATTGCATCAAAAACAATTGCAGCGTCCTCAACAGACTTTGTAATCGGTCCAATCTGGTCAAGTGAACTTGCGTATGCGATAAGTCCGTAACGGGAAACCGCACCGTAAGTAGGTTTAAGACCTACAATACCGCAGAATGATGCCGGCTGACGGATTGATCCGCCTGTATCAGAGCCAAGACCGTAAGCGGCAATGTTTGCGCCTACCGCACTTGCAACACCGCCTGATGAACCGCCTGAAACATAGTTTGAATCAAACGGATTCATTGCACCGCCAAAGTATGATGTTTCGCATGAAGAGCCCATTGCGAACTCGTCCATATTCGTCTTGCCGAGCATAACTGCGTTTTCGCCTGCAAGAGTTTCCCAAACAGTTGCGTTATAAATCGGCTTATAGCCTGTGAGAATTTTTGAACAACAGGTTGTTTCAATTCCCTTTGTTGAAATATTATCCTTTAGCGTCATCGGAACACCCTCGAGCATACCGATTTCCTCGCCGGAGGCAATTTTTCTGTCAACAGCCTCGGCAGTTTTCAGAGCCTCCTCGCCTGTTACATTAACATATGCGTTAAGCTCGCCGTCAGCCTTTTCGATTTCATCAAGATAGCTTTTTGTAAGCTCGGTACATGAACACTCTTTTGACACAAGCATTTCATGAATTTTTTCAATAGAACCCATTTTTACACCGCCTTACTCTCTGTTTCTTACAAGGAAGTGATCCTCTGCCTGCTCGGGAGCATTTGAAAGAATTTCCTTTGTATCGTAGGACTCAACAACCTCATCCTCACGAAAAACATTTGACAGATTGTTAATATCGTCAAACTCCTCGCCGTCTGTCGGAGCGTTATTGATTGTGTCGGCAAAATCTATGATTTCCTGCATTGACTTTGTAAGGCCGTCAAGCTCCTCTTCGGGAACAAAAAGCTTTGAAAGCAACGCAATGTTTTCAACATCTTCTCTTGTTACCATAAAAACCGTCCTTTTTAAAGAAAATAGGGCAAGTCATATAATATATAACTCGCCCTTTGAGTTTGAATATATGACTGCAAATGCAGTTTTTATCTTAATTTAATATGAACCTCACGGAGCTGCTGTTCTGTTACCTCACCCGGTGAACCGAGGAGAAGATCCTGAGCATTGGAGTTCATCGGGAATGCAATAACTTCTCTGATGTTCTCTTCCTCTGTAAGGAGCATAATCATACGGTCAACACCCGGAGCCATACCTGCGTGCGGCGGAGCACCGTACTGGAACGCATTGTAAAGTGCGGAGAACTTAGCCTTGAGGTCATCCTCGCTGTAGCCTGCAAGCTCGAACGCTTTCTTCATAATTTCAATATCGTGGTTACGAACAGCGCCTGATGAAAGCTCAACACCGTTGCAAACGATATCGTACTGATAAGCAAGAACCTCTTCGGGATCCTTGTTAAGAAGGCTGTCAAGACCGCCCTGTGGCATTGAGAAAGGATTGTGTGTGAAGATAATTTGATTTGTTTCTTCATCTCTCTCAAACATCGGGAAGTCAACGATAAAGCACATTTCAAAACGGCTTGTATCGATAAGGTCAAGACGCTTTGCAACCTCTGTTCTGATCTGACCCGCAAGCTTTGGAGCTTCCTGAGCAGTATCGGCGATAAAGTAGATTACATCGCCTGCTTTTGAACCGTTACGGCTGATAAGTTCTTCACGGTCGCCCTCTTTAAGGAACTTGTCAATCGGACCGTCAAATGTGAGGTCATCTCTGACCTTAACATAGCCAAGGCCCTTCATGCCGATTGAAAGAGCAAACTCCTCCATCTTCTTGAACCATTTCTTTGACTGACCTGCGGCGTTCGGAACATTGATTGAACGAACTGTCTTTTTGCGGAACGGAGCAAAGTCTGTTTCCTCAAACATGTCGCTGATTTCAACAATTACAAGCGGATTGCGGAGGTCAGGCTTGTCTGTACCGTACTTTAGCATACTCTCGGCATACGGAATACGGGCAAACGGAGGCTTTGAAACCTCTTTATTTGAAAACTTCTTGAATGTTTCGTAAAGAACCTCTTCAGCAACAGCAAATACATCTTCCTGTGTTGCAAAAGCCATTTCAAAATCAAGCTGATAGAACTCACCCGGTGAACGGTCTGCACGGGCGTCCTCATCACGGAAGCAAGGTGCAATCTGGAAATACCTGTCAAAGCCTGACACCATAAGGAGCTGTTTAAAAATCTGAGGAGCCTGTGGGAGAGCGTAGAATCTGCCCTTGTGCTTTCTGCTCGGGATAAGGTAGTCACGAGCGCCCTCCGGAGATGAAGTTGAAAGGATAGGAGTCTGAATCTCCATAAAGCCCATTTCGTTCATCTTGTTGCGCAGAAATGTGATAATCTGCGAACGAATCATAATATTATTGTGAACCTTCGGGTTACGGAGGTCAAGAAAACGATATTTAAGTCTTACTTCTTCGTTGGTATTTGTAGAGGTTGCAACCTCAAACGGAAGAACATTCTTACACTTACCGAGAACCTTGATGTCCTCCGTGTGAACTTCAACGAAACCTGTTGCAATCTTCTTGTTGATTGTTTCTTCGTCACGCTTAACAACAGTACCGCTGAGAGTTACTGTACATTCCTTGTTGATATCTTTAAGGAGTTCATCGTTGTGAACAACAACCTGAAGCACACCGTACTGATCACGGATATCGAGGAACATTACACCGCCGTGGTCACGGATATTTTCAACCCAGCCCGCAACTCTGACCTGCTGTCCGATATTTTCTTCTCTTAACTCACCGCAGGTGACTGTGCGGTATTCATTAGCTTTTATCATTACTGTAACTATCCTTTCACAGATATTTTGCCTGTCAGCCTATTTATTTAGCCTATTCTTCTGTATTATAACACAATTGCTGTATTCAATCAATATTTTACAAAAGATTTTTTAAGCATACGGCAAAATATTCCGTTATTCAACGCTTTTAAGGCTTTCAACCATATTAACGGCTTTAATCTTAAAGCTCATAACCGCATTTACAAGAATTGAAAACAGGAATGTCAGCCCTGCCGCATAGAGGTATGAAGTGAAATAAATATCTCTTCCGAACATAACGTTGTCAACCTCAACCGTCTGAATAATAAAGCCCGTCAAAAGGTTTCCGAGGAACAGACCTACGAAAATTCCGAGGAGGGTCAGAATTATGTTCTCTTTGTAAATGAATGATGAGGTTTCGCGGTTGTAGAATCCGAGAACCTTAAAGGTTGCAATTTCACGGACACGCTCGGCAATGTTGATATTTGTCAGGTTGTAGAGTACAACAAAGGCAAGTGCCGCTGCGCAGATTATCATAACCGTAACAACCATATCAAGCGAGTTGAGCATATTTTTAAATTCGTTCAAGCTTGATGCAATGTAGCTTACCGCCGCAATTTTATCATCTGATAAAACCTGTGAACCGAATTTGTCGCAGGCGGAATCCGAGGTATCTTTGAGTGCGACATCAGCCATATTATAGGTGCAATCCTTACCGAACAAGCTCCTATAGGCGGTTGGCGTCATATAAACAAAATTGTAAATGTACTGTTCAAAAATTCCGCTGACCTTGACCTCTGCCTTTTTGCCGTCAACATTCAGTGTGATTTTGTCGCCCGTTTTTATTCCAAGCTCACTGCACATTTTTTCGCTGAGCATTACTCCGTTGTCCGAAAGCTTGAGTTCTTCTTTGCCTTTTCTTGTATGCAGAGAAACAATTTCGTCAAACTTTTCGGGATTCTGCGGTACAACAAGATTTGTGTCGCTGTCCTTAACCTTACTGCCGTGTGTTACCGTACATTCCTGCTGTGAAACAAGCATTGAGAGTTTGACATTGCTGTTTTTATCAAGTGTATCTGTCAAAAACGAAAGATTGTCGGCACTTCCGCTGTCTTTCGGAACAACAACGGCATCGTATTTATAGATTGTTTCAAACTGATCGTGTGTCATCGGTTCAAAGCTGTTGAGCAAACCGAATGCGGCAACAATCAGAGCCGTACAGCCTGCCACACCGATAACAGTCATACAAAGTCTTACCTTGTATCTGAACAGATTTCTTGCGGTCAGCTTTGAGTTAAAGCTCATATGTGACCACAACGGTTTTATGCGTTCAAGCAAAATTCTCTTGCCCGCCTTAGGTGCTTTCGGCCGCATAACAGCCGCAGGCTTTTCGTGCAGAGATTTTGCACACACTACAACCGACACAACAACCGTGCAGACAACTGCGGCAACAATTCCAAAAATTATGCTTGTATAGTCTGGTATCAGCGTTATATCGCCGATGTAGTACATAATTTTGTAAGCATCATAAATTACAAACGGCAAGGTGAAAATGCCGATTAAAATACCGATTACACTTCCGATAACAGCCGCAAGCAACGAGTAGATTACAAACTTCATTATAATACTTGTGTTGCTGTAGCCGAGTGCTTTCAGCGTTCCGATTTCGGTACGCTTTTCCTCAATAAGTCTTGTCATTGTGGTTACGCAGACAAGCACCGCTACGAGCAGGAAAAATACTGGAAATACCGTTGCAACAGCGCCGAGTCTGTCAGCATTTGAAGAAAATGTTGAGTAACCCGGGTTGTCGCTTCTGTCGAAGACATACCACTTTGGTTCTGTAAGAGAATTAATTTCTTCCTCTGCATCTTTGATTTTATCCTCTGCCTTTTTGAATTCTTCATCGGCTTTTTTAACACCGTCATCGTATTCTGTCTGTGCATCGGAAAGTTTTTTCTCGCCGTTTTTCTTTTCCTCGGCAAGCTTTGCAACACCGCTGTCATACTCGCTCTGAGCGTCATTCAGCTTGCTTTCTGCCGAATCAAGCTGTGCCTGACCGTCTGCCGACTGTTGTGCAAGTTCTGCTTTTGCGGCATCAAGCTGTGTCCTTCCGCTTGAAATCTGTGAATATGCGTAGTCAAGCTGAGCCTGTCCCTCACTTTTTTTCTGTTCAAAAAGTGCCTTGCTTTCGGAAAGTCGGCTTTCACTTTCTTCAAGCTGTGCCTTTGCGGAATCGTATGTTGCGTTGAGTTCGTCAAGCTTCTGCTGAGCCTGTTCAAGCTGTGCGTTCAAAGCAGCAAGCGTTTCTTCATCGGTCGTCTGACTGATTTGATACTGCAAAGCGGAAACGGCGTCCTCAGCCTGACTTATTCCTGCCAAAAGCTGTGGTTCCTGTTCGGTTTGAAATGTATCCTTTGCCAACTGCAGCTGATATTCCGCATTTTCAATTTCAGCCTGTGATTTTGAAATTTCTTTATCAAATTCTGCTTTTGAAGAATTATATTGCTTTTCGGCAGAATTAAGCTGACTTTCCTTTTCGGCAATCTGAGCCTGTGCGTCGGCAATTTTTGTGTTGTATTCATTGCGTGAATTTTCAAGCTGTGTCTTGCCGTCCTCAATCTGCTGTTTTGCCGAATCAAGTTTTTTCTGTGCGTCATCGGTCTTGGTTTTCAGCTCTTTTTTGCCGTCATCAATCGCCGTCTTTGCATCGGCAAGCTTCTTTTCGGTTTTTTCTTTATTGTCCGAATACTCCTGTTTTGCATCTGCAAGGTCGTTCTTAGCCTTGTCGATAACCTCAACCGTAAAGCTGTTGCTCCTGTTCTCTCCCACCTTTTCAAAATCGGCGGCTTTATTCTCTATGGCATTATCATAATCGTCCGTGTATGCCAAGAATTTATCCGAAATATCGGTTTTTACATAAAGCTCCGTGTAGCGTTCAAAGGCGAAATCTTCGGGGCAAATGTAGAAATAATCCGAGATTTTTCCGTTGCCGACCGTCGTAGTTCCTCGCTGATATGCTATGTAAAGAGGTGACTGCACAAGACCGACCACAGTGTATTCAAGGGTTTTAAGTTCGGTTGAAGTATCTGTATCGCCCGTCTGTTTTGCAAATCTGATTTTGTCGCCGATTTTATAACCCTCTGCCGTGAACGAGCTTGAATCGGCTGCAATTTCACCCGACTTTTCGGGAAGTCTGCCTTCCGTCAAAACAAGCTTGTTCTGAACGGAATTATCACCGTATTTTTCGGGAAGCGCAATGACTCTCATAGTCCTGCCGCCGCTGTCGGCATCGGTCTGAACATCGCAGAAATATGACGGCATAACAGAGGTTACTCCGTCTGTATTTTTTACCGCCTTTATGTCGTCCTCATCAAATCCGACCGTTGACACAAGTCGGTAATCCATAAGCTCCTGCTCATCCGTGTAGGTTCTTGCAAGATTGTACATTGACGGAACCGTTGCCTTTATTCCGGCAAAAAATCCCACTCCGAGGGCGATAATCGCCATAATTGAGATGAATCTTGCTTTTGTATTTTTAATTTCTCTGAATGTGTTTTTTATCAAGGATTTAGTCATTGTGACACCTCCTTTTCATTTTTTACCACTCAATTTCTTCAACATTTTTCGGATTTTCATTGTAAATATCTTCAACAATTTTTCCGCTTTTCATTCTTATAATGTGATCCGCCATCGGCGTTATTGCGCCGTTGTGAGTGATGAGAACAACGGTCATTTTGTCTTTACGGCAGGTTTCCTGCAACAATTTCAGAATCTGTCTGCCCGTGTTGTAGTCAAGCGCACCTGTCGGTTCGTCACAAAGCAAAAGCTTCGGTCTTTTGGCAAGTGCTCTTGCGATTGAAACTCTCTGCTGTTCACCGCCCGAAAGCTGTGCGGGGAAGTTGTTTGCCCTTTCAAGCAAGCCCACGCTGTCAAGAGCAGTTTCACTATCAAGAGGATTGCTGCAAATCTGAGCGGCAAGCTCAACATTTTCCTTTGCCGTTAGGTTATGAACAAGGTTGTAGAACTGGAACACAAAGCCTATGTCATGCCGTCTGTACTCAATAAGCTGTTTGTCCTTAAATTTGCTTATATCCTTTCCGCCGACAATGATTTCGCCCTCGGAACAGCTGTCCATTCCGCCGAGAATATTCAGAACGGTTGTTTTGCCTGCACCGGACGCACCGACTACAATTGCAAACTCGCCCTCCTCAACCTTGAACGAAATGCCGTCAACCGCATTGATGACAATCTCACCCGTTTTGTATCTTTTGTAAACATTATTAAATTCTACGAGGCTCATAAAATCACCCTTTTCATATGTTTCTTACAGAAAAAATCGCTGTGCTTTGCATACTAATTATACCAAATTAGCACCGCAATATCAACAGAAATCTTACCGTATTCGTCATCTGTATGTACAATATTTTGAAATTATACATATAAAAACAGCAGAGGTCACACTAAACCTCCGCTGCAAAAAATTATTAATATGTATGATTACAGACCTCGTTGATTTTATCACGGAGCTTTAAGAAATCATCAAAAGCGTCGGGCTTTCTGCGTGGATCACGCAAAATTGCCGCAGGATGAAGCATTGCCATCATAAGCACACCGTTTTTCTCAATCCACTGACCGTGTTCCTTTGTGATTTTGATATCCGATTTAATGAGCCTTGCCGCCGCAATTCTGCCGAGACAGACAATAATTTTCGGCTTGATCATTCTCACCTGTGTTCTGAGCCACTCAATGCACATTTCCTGTTCTTCAGGCTTTGGATCACGGTTCTTCGGCGGACGGCACTTTACCATATTGGCAATGTAAATATTCTTGTTTCTGTCAAGGTCAACAGCCACAAGCATTTTGTCAAGCAGTTTGCCTGCTCTGCCGACAAACGGTTCGCCTTGAAGATCCTCGTTTTCGCCGGGACCTTCACCGATGAACATAACCTCTGCATTTTCGTTGCCGACGCCCACAACAACATTTGTGCGAGTTTCGCAGAGTTCACACCTGTGACAGTTTTCACAAGCCGATTTTAATTCTTCCCAGGTATTATACATAATTTTCTCTCCCAAAATAAAGATTTAAATTTATCAAAAATGTTGAAATTCCAAGAATAAAGTAGTAAAATAAACACGAAGCCGTACGGCGAATTCTAATTGAATGGTGGTACACAAAATGAAAGTAATGGTTGAAACATCAGCGCATCATGTTCATGTTACCAAAGAAACTCTTGAGGCTCTCTTTGGCAAGGGCGCAACTCTTACAAACAAAAAGAATCTTTCACAGCCCGGACAGTTTGCCTGTGTTGAAAAGGTAACTGTTGTAGGTCCGAAAAGTGAAATGAAAATGTCAATTCTCGGTCCCGAAAGAAGTGCAGATCAGGTTGAAATCTCTCTTACAGACGCTCGTAAGCTCGGCATTGCCGCTCCTGTCAGAGAATCAGGCGATATTGCAGGCACACCGGGTTGCAAGCTTGTCGGTCCCGAGGGCGAAGTTGAAATCGAATGCGGTGTAATTGCCGCTAAAAGACACATTCACCTTGATCCAAAAACTGCCGAGGAGTTTGGTCTTAAAGACAAACAGCTCGTTTCGGTTAAGGTTGGCGAAAATACAGGCAGAGCAACAACATTCGGTGATGTTGTAATCAGAGTAAACGCAAACTACGCTCCTGCAATGCACATTGATACAGACGAATCAAATGCCGCAGGTCTTGGCGGTACGGTTGACGGCGAAATCATCGCATAATTTCGATTTAAACCAAATCACATTTTTGGGACAGTCTTAAAGGCTGTCCTTTCGTTTTGCCCCAAATCATAAAATTTCTTTTTTCAAAAGGAAATCGGTTTGCATATCGTCACCAATGACAAATGTGTGATGTGAAAATTTTTCATATCCTTTTGATTTGTAGAATTTCTTTGCAGGCTCGTTATGTTCCCATACACCGAGCCATATTGTTGAAAGTTTTTTCTCACTTGCAAAATTCTCCGCAATCTGCATAAAGGCTGAGCCTATGCCCTGTCCTTTGGCACTTTTCAGAATATAGATGCGTTGAATTTCAAGCGCATTGCCAAGGCATTTTTCAGTCTGCGCATTGCCGATATTCAGTTTTAGATATCCGAGAGGAGTACCGTTTTTGTACGCTATAAAGGTTACACTTTCGGAGTTTGCAAGTTCTGCTGACAGCTTTTCCGCTGAATAGGTTTCTGCAAGAAATTTTCGCATATCCTCCTCATCGGTTGAATCGAAGAAAGTTTCGTAAAAAGTTGTTCTGCAAAGATATTGCAGGTTCGTCAGCATATCAATGGTGCATATTTTTATATCAATTTTGCTGTTCATATTATCAAAGTCTGCTCAAAAATGTGTGGAGAAAATCAGGGAAAATTTCTCGCCAAGATTTTTCATTGTGTGCGTTTTCAAAAAGAATGACCTCGTTCATTCTGTCATACGGGTAGAAGCTTTCTTCCAAAAGTTCATAGAGCATTTCGGTGCTTTCAAAAATCATCTCTTCAAGCTCGTTACCGTTACCCGTATAGATGTAGAGGTACGGCATATTTTCAACAATTTTTGTCGAAAGATATTTCGCCCAATCCTCTCTTGTGTAACAGAGAAATGCAGGAGAAAACACACCTGCATAGCCGAATTTTTCCGGGTGTTCAAAAGCCGAAAAAAATGACATAAGTCCGCCCGATGAGCTTCCGCAGACGGCAACATTCTGTCTGTCGGTGCATACGGGAAAATTATTTTCAACATACGGAATGACGGTATTCATAAGAAAATTGTCAAAGATTTCGCCATCGGGTTTAAAATCCTCGCAGAGCATTTCAAGGTGCTGAACCTCACCGATTGATTTCGGTGTAAGCTCGCTGTCACGCCAAGCATTACCGTTGTCAATACCTACGATTACAGCGTTGCCTACACCGCTTTTCTGCTCATTTTCAACAGCTTTTACAACCTCCCACGAACCGTGCGGAGTTGAATTATCGTCAAAAAGATTCTGTCCGTCAGTCATATATACAATGGGAAGTTTTTCACCGTCGGAATGTGACGGAACATAAACCCAAACATTTCTGTCACCCTTGTCTGGATACGGAAGTTTTATTGTATGTAACTTTGTGTCAACCATAAAATCACCTATTTTTTATTATCTAATAGATATTAAACCATAAAAACGGCTGTGTTGCAACCTAATTTTTTACGGTTGCATAAATACAAAAATTCCCGTAAATAATATCTACAGAGGTGATTTGTTATGACTAACGATATTGAAATGCTCAACTGCGTTTTGCAGAATGCCGAAATGGGCTGTCAGGGAATTACGAGCGTGAGGAAAAGTTTGAAGGACAGCAAGGTTGACGGTGTTTTGTGCGAACATCTTATTAAATACGGAAAGCTGTACCATTGTGCAAATAAAATGTTGCAAAATCGTGGTGCAGAGCCACACAGAGTGAGTAATATGACAAAAGCAATGACACGCTATGCCGCACAAAGGGATTTAAAGCGTGACTCGTCATCTTCGCATATTGCCGAAATGATGATAAAAGGCAACACAATGGGAGTGAATAAAATGTCACGCAAAATCCGAGAATATAACGGCAATGACCCCCATGTCAGCCTCCTCGCCAAAAGAATGTTAGAAACCGAAGAAGAAAACATAAAAGAAATGTCCGCATTTTTGTAAAATCAACAAACCACAAAACAGCCACAAGACAGATAATTCGTCTTGTGGCTGTTAATATTAGAGGCTTTGTCAATAAAAGTGTGTAAGTTTTTTTGAAAATCATAAAAATGCCTTAAATCATATGCTCGTCTTCGATACGGGCACTGATTTTTTTGCAGCCAGTTGATTTCTGACCATTGCCTTTAGAACTCAATCCATTTATCAGATTCATTATCAGAGTTTAAAACTGACATCTTTTTTGCTTGAACCTCACCGGATTCTAAAACATAGTGACCGTTTTTATAACCTGTTTCAACTTTTCTTAGTGCTTCTTCTTGGCTGTTTGCTTCAACTTCAAAATTCTGCACAACAGTTTCTTCTATTGCGATAACATAACTTTTCATCAAATCACCCTCGACTGTTCAATTTTACTCTCATTTTCATACTGTATTACAAGAGCGTCATAATCTATAAACTCAACTATTTTTCTTATGGGAGTGTATATTGAAGAACTTATAATATCATCAAACTGTCTTTTTCTTTCCTTTGATGCAACGATACAAAATCTTGCTCTAAAATCTTGCAATTCATAAAATTTATTTAACGAATTTTTTATATCAGTTGTATGTTCTACTTCATAAAAGGCACACGGCATTTTTCTTTCATTAAACCACACTGTATCTACAGTTTTAGCTTTTCTAAGTATTTCGGGATAGGTAAATTCGTACATATTATGCACTGTAGCTACCTCACATAACTTTTTCTCTAAAAACAACTTATTTTTATCTTGTGCTGGCACATAAGTTCCCAATTTTCTGATATTGCCGATTTCTGCAATTATACCTTGAAAATATGAATGAGTAAATTCATTTAAGCTCTTTTCGCTTTTATTTTGAATTTTAAACTTTTTATTGACTTCATTTTCATATTCTTTTAACGCCCACAAGCCTGATTGTATTCTAAAAAATTCATCATTTTTTTGAACAATTCTCCTGATTGTTGCGGCGGGTGTTTTTGTTCCCCAATTTGAACAATCGACAAGTTTATTCAACTGCTGAAATGTTGCATAACCACCGTTAGCCCTCATTGCCTCGATAACATAATCCTTTTGTAACATAGAAAATCACCATAGTCATTATTACTGATATACAATAAAATTATATATCAACACTAAAATAAAAGCAATACAAATAAAAAAACACCCGAAAGGAATTTTTTCAAAAACCTTTCGGGTGAAATTTTTTATTTAGATAAAGGTTGCACCAATTATGATGCGTTAAGCACAGTCGGGCAAATTAAGCCTTAGGACCTGCTTCAACGAGAGCCTTACCTGCTTCGTTGCCTTCGTACTTAGCAAAGTTCTTAACAAAACGGCTTGCAAGATCCTTAGCCTTCTCTTCCCAATCAGCAACATTTGCATATGTGTCACGAGGATCGAGGATGCCTGAATCAACGCCGGGGAGTTCTGTAGGAACTTCAAAGTTGAAGTGTGGAATTGTCTTTGTAGGAGCCTTTGTGATAGAACCGTCAAGGATAGCGTCGATGATACCACGAGTATCCTTAATAGAGATACGCTTGCCTGAGCCGTTCCAACCTGTGTTTACGAGGTATGCCTTAGCACCGCTCATTTCCATCTTCTTAACGAGCTCTTCAGCATACTTTGTAGGATGAAGCTCGAGAAATGCCTGACCGAAGCAAGCTGAGAATGTTGGAGTTGGCTCTGTGATGCCACGCTCTGTACCTGCAAGCTTAGCTGTGAAGCCTGAGAGGAAGTAGTACTTTGTCTGCTCTGGTGTGAGGATTGAAACAGGCGGAAGTACGCCGAAAGCATCAGCTGAAAGGAAGATTACATTCTTTGCAGCAGGAGCTGAAGAAACAGGGCGAACAATGTTGTCGATGTGATCAATCGGATATGATACACGAGTGTTCTCTGTTACAGTCTTGTCGTTAAAGTCAATCTTGCCTTCCTTGTCAACAGTAACATTTTCAAGAAGAGCGTCTCTTCTGATAGCGTTGTAGATGTCAGGCTCTGACTCTTTGTCAAGGTTGATAACCTTAGCATAGCAGCCGCCTTCAAAGTTGAATACGCCGTTGTCGTCCCAGCCGTGCTCGTCATCACCGATGAGGAGTCTCTTAGGATCTGTTGAAAGTGTAGTCTTACCTGTACCTGAAAGACCAAAGAAGATAGCTGTGTTCTCGCCGTTCTTATCTGTGTTGGCTGAGCAGTGCATTGATGCGATGCCCTTGAGCGGGAGGTAGTAGTTCATCATTGAGAACATACCCTTCTTCATCTCACCGCCGTACCATGTGTTGATGATAACCTGCTCACGGCTTGTGATGTTGAATACAACAGCTGTTTCTGAGTTAAGACCGAGCTCCTTGTAGTTTTCAACCTTAGCCTTTGATGCGTTGTAAACAACGAAATCAGGCTCAAAGTTTTCAAGCTCTTCAGCTGAAGGAGTGATGAACATATTTGTTACAAAGTGAGCCTGCCAAGCAACCTCAACGATGAAACGAACAGCCATTCTTGTGTCCTTGTTAGCACCGCAGAAAGCATCTACAACATAAAGCTTCTTGTTAGAAAGCTCTTTCTTTGCGATTTCCTTAACTGCCTTCCAAGTTTCCTCAGATGCAGGATGGTTGTCGTTCTTGTACTCGTCAGAAGTCCACCAAACAGTGTCCTTTGAGTTCTCGTCCATAACGATGAACTTGTCCTTAGGTGAACGACCTGTGTAAACGCCGGTCATAACATTAACTGCGCCAAGCTCAGTTTCCTGACCAACTTCATAACCCTCGAGTTCGGGTCTTGTTTCTTCTTTGAAAAGCTCTTCATAAGAAGGATTGTGAACGATTTCAGTGGTACCTGTAATACCGTACTTTGTTAAATCAATCTTTGCCATTTCAGTATCAACCTTTCTATGTTTTCTGAATTCACATAGATAGTGGAATTGCGACAAATACCCCTTGTCAGCGTTAATATCCAACACCCTATGTTCGTTAATAGTTTATCACAAAAGAATCGGCTCGTCAAGCAAAACAGTAATCAAAAGCAGTTAAAACAGACATTGTGATTATATTGTCCATACTCTTTTATTGTAAGATAAAAAATTTAATTTATACCAAATCAAAAATGACAAATTTTAACAATAAACGCAAAAAAGTCCGACAGAAATCTGTCGGACTTAAAATGCAAGCTATAAGTAAAATTACTTAAGTTCTACTTCAGCACCGGCCTCTTCGAGCTTAGTCTTAATAGCTTCAGCGTCTTCCTTAGAAACGCCTTCCTTGAGAGCCTTAGGAGCACCGTCAACGAGTGCCTTTGCTTCCTTAAGACCAAGACCTGTTACTTCACGAACAACCTTGATAACAGCAATCTTGTTGCCGCCTGCAGCCTTAAGAACTACATCAAACTCTGTCTGCTCAGCAGCAGCAGCGCCACCGTCAGCAGCAGGACCAGCAACTGCAACTGCAGCAGCAGCTGATACACCAAACTCATCCTCTACAGCGTGAACGAGCTCTGAAAGCTCAAGAACTGTGAGGCCTTTTAATTCTTCAATAATAGCAGTAATTTTCTCTGATGCCATTGTAATTTACCTCCAATATGATAATTAGTAAAATTTTAATTAATTGCAGCCGATTATTCTGCTGCAGGAGCTTCTGCCTCAGCAGGAGCCTCTTCTGCTGCCTCAGCAGCACAAGCTTCAACGCCGCCCTTGTCAACGATAGCCTGTACGGCACGTGCAAAGGATGCGATAGGTGCCTGGAATGCACCAAGAACATTTGCAAGAAGAACTTCTCTTGTTGGGAGCTTTGAAAGGGCAACGATTGTGTCCATATCAATTACGGCACCGTCAAGATAAGCTGACTTAACCTTAAAGTTGTCATGATCCTTAGCATAGTTGCAAAGGATTCTTGCAGCAGCAGCGTACTCGCTGTCGCTTGTAGCAATAGCTGTTGTACCCTCGAGAACAGGCTTAATGTCATCAAGACCTGCTTCCTCGCAAGCACGGGAAAGAAGTGTGTTCTTTACTACAGTGTACTTAACATCGTTCTCACGAAGCTCTTTTCTGAGCTTTGTATCGTCCTCTGTGTTAATACCTTCGTAGCTGACAACCACACCTGTGATTGAGCTTTTGAGTCTTTCTGAAAGCTCTGCAACAATTGCTTTCTTCTGCTCTAAAACACTTTGACTTGGCAAGATAAATTCACCTCCAAAATATTTGTAACGCAGTTCATAAAAAACAGCCGTCCGTTTTACCTCGGACGGCTGCAAAAACACAAAACAATGTAATTGCATCTTCCTCGGCAGGCAGGAAAAACCTTTACGCTTACGCACCTGCTGTCTTTAGAACAGCGAATTTAATATATTCACACTATTGTGTAAATAACTGAAATTAAGCACCAAACTTAGCAGGGTTGATGCGAACGCTCGGACCCATTGTTGAAGTAATGGCAACTGAGCGGATGTACTGACCCTTAGCTGCAGCAGGCTTAGCCTTTACGATAGCGCCCATGAGAGTGTCAAGGTTTTCACCGAGCTTCTCAGCGCCAAAGCTTGCCTTACCGATTGGGCAGTGAATGATGTTTGTTTTGTCAAGACGGTACTCAATCTTACCTGCCTTAGCTTCTTTAACAGCCTTGGCAATGTCAGGAGTTACAGTACCTGCCTTTGGGTTTGGCATAAGACCGCGGGGACCGAGGATTCTACCAAGACGACCTACAAGACCCATGCAATCGGGAGTTGTAATAAGAACATCAAAGTCCATCCAGTTCTCCTGCTGAATCTTCTGTGTCATATCCTCAGCACCGACAAAGTCAGCACCGGCTTCCTTGGCAAGTTCTTCGTTAGCGCCCTTACAAATTGCAAGAACTCTAACCTTTTTACCTGTACCGTTAGGAAGAACAACCGCACCTCTAACCTGCTGGTCAGCATGACGGCTGTCAACGCCGAGCTTTACATGAAGCTCAACTGTTTCGTCAAACTTAGCAACTGCAGTCTTGATAACTGTGTCAAGTGCCTCGTTTGTATCATATAATTTAGTTCTGTCAACGAGCTTAGCAGCGTCAACATATTTCTTACCGTGTTTCATCAGTCTTCCTCCATTGTTAGGTGGTCAATCGGAATTATCCTCCCACCCGGAAATAATTAGTCAACTACTGTAATACCCATGCTTCTTGCTGTACCGGAAATCATGCTGATAGCAGCATCAAGTGAACCTGCATTGAGGTCAGGCATCTTCTGCTCTGCAATCTTTGTGATCTGCTCACGAGTAATCTGAGCTACCTTTGTCTTGTTAGGTACGCCTGAACCGCTGTCGATACCGCAAGCCTTCTTAAGAAGAACCGCAGCAGGCGGAGTCTTTGTAATGAAAGTGAATGAACGGTCTGCATATACAGTAATTACTACCGGAATGATAAGACCGATATCATTCTTTGTACGCTCATTAAAATCCTTTGTGAACGCAACAATGTTTACACCGTGCTGACCGAGAGCCGGACCAACAGGTGGTGCCGGAGTAGCCTTTCCGGCGGGAATCTGCAGCTTAATTAAGCCTACAACCTTCTGAGCCATTGTGTTTGCACCTCCAAAATTCGTGGTAAATTGCGGGACGCCACTGTGTAGGGTCCCTCCCACAGGGAGCGTTACACTCCCAATAAAAAGCCAATCGGCTGATTATTATTTGATTAATCTTCTATCGGTTCAGCCTGAGCAAGCTCAAGTTCAACCGGAGTTTCTCGTCCGAACATAGAAACAACTACACGGACATAATCTTTGTCAGCATCAATTTCTTCAACAACACCGACAAAATCCTCAAGCGGACCGTCTATAATGCGAACCGAATCGCCGACAGAATAGTTAAGCTTAACGCTTCGTGTTTCAACACCCATTCTGTAAACTTCCGCATCTGTAAGTGGTACGGGCTTTGATCCCGGTCCCACAAATCCTGTACAGCCTCTGATGTTGCGCACAACATACCAGGTTTCGTCTGTATAGACCATCTTAACGAAAACATAGCCCGGAAACAGTTTGTTTTCAACCTCTTTGGTCTTATCGCCGACTGTTTCGGTTACGATTTCAACAGGAACTTTGACATCAATAATCATATCCTGAAGATTTCTGTTTTCGGCTGTGGTCATAAGATCTGTTGCAACCTTATTTTCATAACCCGAATAGGTATGAACAACATACCATCTTGCTTCTGATTCTGCCATAACAACTTTCTTCCTTTCGTGATTCAAGCAATGTCAGATACGAATCAGGCGGTTGTGTTCATGAAAAGACCAACGAGAGCGTACAAGCCCTGATCAAGGGCAAAGATAAATACGCCTACAATAGCTACCATAGCAATGACAATACCAAAGTTCTTTGTTGTCTGCTTCGCTGTGGGCCATGTGATCTTTTTGATTTCACTCTTACAGGAGCCGAGGTACTTTGCGAGCCTTTTGAAAACATTAGGCTTTTTAGCAGTCTTTTTAGCAGCTGCTTTTGCATTTTCAGACTTTTTCTCAGCCATGATGTACCTCCGTTATTTTGTTTCCTTGTGAAGAGTGTGTTTTTTACAGAAACGGCAGTACTTGTTCATTTCAAGTCTGTCAGGACTGTTCTTCTTGTTCTTCATTGTGTTGTAATTACGCTGTTTGCACTCTGTGCAGGCCAATGTGATTTTTACTCTCATAACGGCACCTCCCGGTTTTTTCGGAATATTTTAGCCTCCCTCAATAGGGCACAAAAAAATAAGCCCCTTTCAGAGGTAAGGTTATTCTACCATATATAAAGGCTTTAGTCAAGCCTTTTTTGCAATTTATCCGCAGAAATTCTGTGTTTTCTGCGATATTCCGTAAAACCCGCCCGTCAAGACGGGATTTTACGGTGAATTTCAATTAAATCAGTTCTTTGTAAGAGTGTTTGCCTTTGCCTTAATTTTCTTAACTTTTTCAGGCTTTACCGTTTTGCCCTTAAAAGCCCTTGCATTTAAAGCGGCAACCTTGAGTTCGTCGTTGAAATGCTCATAAAGTGCATTATACTCAGCGTCATCAAGTGAATTGAGCAAAACGATTGTGATGATTGCCCTTGTGTCAACATCACCGTTGTTGTACTGAACATTGAACACATTTGCAAACTTCTCGATTTCATTCTTATTTGCACGCTTAATATACATGGGAATCTTCGGAGCAATATGCTCTTTTGCGAATGTTGCGCCTCTGAACGGGAAGTAGCAATCTTCCTCGTTTTTAATTTCCTCACGAAGCTCGGGGAAATATGTTACAAAACGCTTTGCGAGAAACTTCGGATCGGCGGTTCCGTCGTCATCCTTTTTCTTTTTCTGCTTAACCTGCTTTGCCCTTTTGATTGCAAGTGTACCCGAAACGCCTTCGATAAAGTCATTTGCGATACTGTCGGCGTCCTTCTGTGTGCCGACTGTTTCATCGTAAAGCCATGTTGCAAGTGTTTTCCATTCGTTGTCGGGACCTTCATCGGTCATTGTGCAGGAACGGAGTACCATCTGTTCCTTATCCTTATAATATACTACCGAATATGCAAGTGTCGCACTTGTAAAAAGCGAAACAAGCTCGTTGTCGTTTTCGGCAACAACCTTCTGTTTTGTATAATTCTGTTTTACAAGTTCTTCTTCAACCTTGCCGACGATATAATCAAAAGCTTTTTTAAATTCCAACTTAATCTTCCTCTCGGATTAGTCTGTCAGAATTCATTATACAATCAAATAACAGATTTGTCAAAGGTTTTGACTTGCAAGACGCACATTATTGTGTTATTATTTAAGCTGTATATTAATGTAAAAGAAGGTTTTATTATGTCTTGTCAAGATGCTATCGGAGTTTTTGACTCCGGATTAGGCGGACTCAGCGCTGTAAAAGAGTTTTTGCATGTGCTGCCAAACGAGAAAATAATATACTTTGGAGATACGGGAAGAGTACCCTACGGCAACAGAAGTCGTGAAACAATTTCAAAGTATGCCCTTCAGGACGCAAATTTTCTGTTGAAACACAATGTCAAAACAGTTGTTGCAGCCTGCGGTACGGTAAGTTCGGTTGCAGGCGATATGCTTGAAGAAAAGCTTTCCGTTCCGTACACGGGTGTTGTAAACCCGACCGCATTCATTGCCGACCGAAAAACAAAGAACGGTAAAATCGGAATTATCGGCACTGCCGCAACTATTTCGAGCCACAGCTACAAGCTCCGTCTTGAAAAGCTTAATCCGAAATACAAGGTTTATGAGCAGGCGTGTCCGCTTTTTGTTCCGCTTGTTGAAAACGGTTTCATCTGTCGTGACGATCAGATTGTACGGCTTGTCATCAGAAGATATCTTTCCGAACTCAAGGAAACAGGCGTTGACACCCTCATTCTCGGTTGCACCCACTATCCGCTTTTGCGTGACGCAATTGCTGACTTTATGGGTGACGGCGTTACTCTTGTTGATTCGGGATATGAAACTGCAATCTATTGCTCAAAAATTCTCAGAGAAAACAATCTGCTCAACACAGACGGTGTGCATCAGACTCCCGAATTTTATGTAAGCGACACCCCCGACGGATTTAAAAGCGTTGCAGGACTGTTTCTCGGCAGAAATATGGAGCATACTGTTACACAAATTGACATTGAACAGTATTAACGAGGGAAGATATGACAGATAAGGAAAAGAAAAAATGCAAATATATGATTTCCATTCTGGGCGAACAGATTCTTGACGATGAAAGCGACAGAATTGAGGTTCTCACAGAGGGAAATTTTCTGATGAAAAAAGACCATTGTTACATAGGCTACAAAGAATATGACGAGGATGCACCGCAGAGCTTTTACGACAATCTCATCAAAGTTCAGGACAATACGGTGACAATTACACGCAAAGGTCCCATGCGTTCACAGCTTATGCTTGAAAAAGGCAGACGGCATCAATGCCTGTATCAGACGCCTGCAGGTGACCTTATGATAGGAGTTTTCACAAAAACAATGAACAACTCCCTCACTAAAAACGGCGGAACGCTTGAGGTCAGTTACACGCTTGATTTCAACAATGACCTTGTGAGCGAAAACAAGTTTAAAATTACGGTTGAAGAAAAAGAAAAGTTTGAAAATGAGGTAGATTGATATGGATACATACGCACTTGCTGTACAACAGCTAAAAAAAGCAATTGAAAACGCTATTGAAAAGGCAATAACAAACGGTGAACTTCCGCAGGCAGAGACCGCTCCGTTTATCATTGAAACACCCGCAGACAGAAGCCACGGCGACTTTGCAACAAATGCGGCAATGGCAGGCGCAAAGGCATTCCGTATGCCGCCTTTCAAAATTGCACAGGCTATCACGTCAAACCTTGACCTTGAGGGTACAATGTTTGACCGCTTTGAAACAGCAGGTCCGGGATTCATCAACTTCTTCCTCGGCACTGAATTTTATTCGGCTGTAATCAGAGAAATCCTTGCCAATCCCGAGGCATACGGCAGAAGTGAATACGGCAGAGATGAAAAGGTTATGGTTGAGTTTGTATCAGCCAACCCGACAGGTCCTATGCACATGGGCAACGCAAGAGGCGGCGCTCTCGGTGACTGTCTTGCCGCTGTTCTTGACAAAGCGGGCTACAACGCATGGCGTGAATTTTATGTAAACGACGCCGGCAATCAGATTGAAAAGTTCGGCTGTTCACTTGAAGCAAGATATCTTCAGATTTTCAAGGGCGATGAGATAGAGTTCCCCGAGGATGGCTATCAGGGTGAGGACATCAAAGACCTTGCAAAAGAATATGCAGACCTAAACGGCGACAGCCTTGTTAATGTAAGCGCAGAAGAACGCAAAAAGGCTCTTGTTAACTATGCACTTCCTAAGAACATCAAGAAAATGCAGGCTGATATGGAAAAATACAAGATTTTCTATGACAAATGGTTCTTTGAAAGCGAGCTTCACAAGAGTGGTGCTGTTAAGGCTGTTGTTGACCTTCTCACAGAAAAAGGACTTACCTACGAAAAAGATGGTGCTGTTTGGTACAAGAACAAAGAGGTGCTCACACAGAAGCTTCTCAAAGAGGGCAAGTCACAGAAATACATTGACAACCTTGAATTAAAGGACGATGTTCTCATTCGTCAGAACGGCAACCCGACATATTTTACAGCCGACATCGCATACCACAAGAACAAATTTGACCGTGGATTCACAACTCTTATTGATGTTTGGGGAGCAGACCATCACGGTCATGTTATGAGAATGAAAGGCGCAATGGACGCTATCGGCTATGACGGTGACAAGCTCAATGTTGTTCTTATGCAGCTTGTTAAGCTTGTTAAGGACGGTGAGCTTGTAAAAATGAGCAAGCGTACCGGCAAGGCTATTCAGCTTGGAGATTTGCTTGACGAAGTGCCTGTTGACAGCGCAAGGTTCCTCTTTAACACCAAAGAGGCTAACACACAGATGGACTTTGACCTTGACCTTGCAGTAAGTCAGGACAATCAGAACCCTGTTTATTATGTTCAATACGCACACGCAAGAATTTGCAGTATCTTCAAGTCGCTTGCAAAAGAGGGCATTTCTCCGAGAGAATGTACAGACGCAGAGCTTGCACTCCTCACAGCTCCCGAAGAAAAAGAGCTCATCAATCATCTTGCGTCATACACCAACGAAATCATCAGTGCGGCAAAGGATTATGATCCGACCAAGGTTACACGCTATGTAACACAGCTTGCAACACTTTTCCACAAATTCTACAACGCTTGCCGTGTTAAGGGCGAAGAAGAAGGTCTTATGCAGGCAAGACTTGCACTTTGCAACTGCGTAAGAGCCGTTATCAAAAATGTTCTTACAATGTTCAACATCTCTTGCCCCGAAAGCATGTAAGCAGCGTGTCGCTGCACCCTGTTCGTGTAGATAGTTTTATTAATGCGAAACTTATATTTCCCGAGCGTTACATTGTATATCTTGTGCTTTATTCAACCGAGTACCTCGGTGCGTAGTTCGTGTAGATAGTTTTGTTAATGCGAAGCTTATATTTCCCGAGCGTTACTATTGTATATCTCGTGCTTTTTTCAACCGAGTACCTCGGTGCGTAGTTCGTGTAGATAGTTTTATTAATGCGAAACTTATACTTCCCGAGCGGAAGTTTACAAATTGAAATTTAAAAATTGAAAATGTAAAATGGATGTCGGGAAGACAGTTTGCATAATGCAAAACAATGTCTTCCCGACTGATTTTTATTTATATCCAATTGTCATGCCCTATGGGGGTTAAGCCCTATTAATAATACAAATTCAAGGCATAATAAAGTCCCGAAGTACACACAATACCTCGGGACTTTATTATTATCACTGTAATTATGATTTAAAATCATTCAGTAACAAATTGCTGACCGACTTTTCCGCAATCGTTAAGACCTACAATATACTTTTGAATTGAAGTCGCATCAATAACAGAAATAATACCGTCACTATCAACATCTGCAACTGACTTACTGTCTGCTGTAAATTCTTCAAGACCGACAATGTACTTCTGAATATCGGTAGCATCGATTACGGTAACAGCACCATCAATGTTCACATCGCCGTAAACAAGAGCATTTTTTGTTTCATCCTCAACCGCAAAAGCGCTGAATACGCTTACTGCCATAAGAACAAACAACGTCGCAATACTAATAAGTTTTTTTGCCATACCAAAATCCTCCTTAAAACAGTGCATTTTCAACCAATAATACACCGAAATTGAATTTGATAATCAACATTATATAAACAGCGAACGAGAAAACAAGGATATACTTTTACTTTTCTTTGTTGTTTATAACCGTTCGGTTATCTTATAAAATATTCTATCACAAAGACTACTGTTCTGTCAATAGCAAATAAACAAAAAGATGATAAATTGTTTTATTATAAACAAATATGAGAATTGTATGAAGATAACAATTTAACAAATAACGAATAACAACAATGTGTTTTTATTACATTAATATCTTCTATACATACAATAAGGTCACATCACACTAATTTATGCATCACAAACGCAATAGCAATACTGAATTTTGCCACTGTTATAACCATTTAGTTATCATACGAAAATTTCGTTGCAAAGAATGTTATTCTGTCAGTATAAATAAATAAATAAAAAGGGTGATACAATGCCTTATTATAAAAGGATAAGGGAGTTGCGTGAGGATCACGATATGACGCAGAATGATGTTGCAGAATATCTCGGCATGAAACAGCCGCAGTACTTTAGGTATGAAAACGGAAACCGTGACGTGCCGACCGAGGTGCTTATTTCTCTTGCAAAATTGTACAAAGTTTCAACCGACTACATCCTTGAGTTGAAACACGATACAAATTAGTTTTTTCTCTGCATATAATTTAAAATTCTGCAAAAAATAAAACCACCTCACGGAAAGGTGGTTTTTATTTTAATTAAAACTACTTAATTCGCACCGATTTTACAATCGGCACGATTGGCGAACACTGTTTGCCGCTACACCAAATTGTATAAATAAGCCCTAAGATATGTTAAACCTCAGGGCTTTGTTGTATTAAAAATATGTATCAATTAGTTTTAATTACCTTTTAATGAATTTATTGCTTCAACCATACGATCAGTTTGACGATCACCCTGCACTCTCTCGTTGGTATCATCTAATCTACTTCCGACAATATGATTGATCATTGAAGCAGCCTGTTCGGCTTTTGACTTTTCAAAAATTAAAATCGATACTGATTTAATTTCTCCGGATGTAGTTCTGATAGTTAAAACTGTTTGGAATGAATTTATAACCATCGCCGCTCCTATAAGAAGAAGTATGAATCCAATTAAAAAATTAGTTCCGAAAAGGACAATGCCTATTATTGCAACAATAATTCCAATTAAAAAATCCTTAAATAAAAGCTTGAAATCTGTGCTTACAGAAGAAATTTGCGAAACAGGTATTGTGTCATTTTTCCTTCCTAGCGGTATCAATGTAAGAATAGTATTTGGTACTTTGAGGGTCAAAAAATTCTGCTCTGTCGAAATCTCACCTTTCAAGTAAAAAGTCAAAAGTGATGTCATAAATTCAATTTTCTGCATATGTTTCTCTCCTTATAAATATATTATTTATTTTTATGCAAATGTTTTCGCAACTACGCAGTTGAGTATATAAGTATTTACTTATATAAAATTGCACTAATATTGATACCGTATTTTATTTGCAATCAATTCAATACCAATCTGTTGTATAAAGCCATCTGCATTATAACCGTTTGGTTATTACAGAATAATTTTATCACAAAGAATGTTATTTTGTCAATAGCAAATAAATAAAAAGGGTGATAAAATGCCTTATTATAAAAGGATAAGGGAATTGCGTGAGGATCACGATATGACGCAGAATGATGTTGCAGAATATCTCGGCATGAAACAGCCGCAGTACTTTAGGTATGAAAACGGAAACCGTGACGTGCCGACCGAGGTGCTTATTTCTCTTGCAAAATTGTACAAAGTTTCAACCGACTACATCCTTGAGTTGAAACACGATACAAATTAAACACGCTCAAAAGTAAAACCCCGAAGTCTGTAAAAACTTCGGGGTTGTTATTTTCATTCGGCTATTCAACTAACACTTATGCAGCTGCAAACTTTTCGCCTGTTTTGCCGTATCCGTCAACATTTACGATATACTTTTGAACAGCTGTTGCATCCTTAATTGTAATCACAGCGTCAACATCAACATCTGCTAACTTCTGATTTACATTATCGAGATGTGCCATATTTACTATGCATTTTTGCACTATTGTTGCGTCAACAATAGTAATTATGCCGTCATTATTCACATCACCGTAAATCATACTTTCCAAAGGATCAGAACATTCAGCAAGAATTTCTTCAACCTTGGACAAAATTGTATCCTTATCAAGATAATCACTGCTATCAAGAATACTTTCTGCGGCAGTCTTCACATCTTTTGGACTTACAAGCAATGCATTAAGAAGATTCTGTGTGTAGGCACTTTTTTCAGGAAAATCATAGTAATCAATAAGGTACTGTGCAAGGAGTGTTTCATCAGTCACACCCTCGGTAAGTGTAGTTCCGATTACATTGCCTGTTGTAGTTATTCTCTTTTCCGGACCACAATCCTTGTTCTCAGTCCAAACTGCCTCAAGTGCGACTTTTTCAGAATCATCAGGATTTTCAAGCTTATTGCCTGTACAATATAGTGTATCACCAATGCACTTGCCGTCCATAACTACATTATATGTCTGCACACCCGTGTTTGCACTGAAAATTACGCAATAACGCTTTCCGTCTGAAGCAGAAATTGTGTTGCCTGTTTTTGAAAGGTCATATGCGGCAATTCCTGTATCGGGATCATAGACACATTTTTCTGATCTTGTCTGCCACATAGGCCATACACCTGTACCGTCAGCAGCCCATACATGGCAATAAATATTTTTTACATTTTCCCAACCTGATTTTTTAACATCAAATTTGATTTCCTTTACAGCAGGCTCGGGTGTTGTCGGTTCAGGAGTTGTTGTAGGTTCTGACGAAGGCTCATCGGGAGTTGATGTATCATTAAGCTCATAAAGCACTCCGTTTTCCTTTGCCATTTCATAATTAGGAAGTCCGCCGTATTCATACTTGCCTGTTTTCTCGTTCTTGCCGTAGAAGAAATAATATTCTCCATAGTAAAATTTCTTACCTGAAACAAGATTTTCAGCAGCATTGTTAAGGTCAACAATATATACCATATTGTCAAAATTCATTGCGATGCCCCAATCGGGATCTTCATAAAAATTGTCGGCAAAGTTACCTAAGAATGATTTATCATCACCATTTAAAGCAGCTTTTGCCTTTGACCAAAATTCGCCGTCAAGCATATTGTCATAGTAGTCATCGTCGCCCTCTGAATAAGATCCACTTATGATGTCGGCGGTTTGATTTGCAGCCATAAACTGACCCTCACTAAACTCATATGTTACATTCCCGTAATCATCAACTATTCTTTCACCGCCGTTAAGAGCATTGTTGAAAATAACAGCAATTACATCTGTCGGGAGATCAACATAATAAAGATTCGATTCAGCATCAGCAACCTGCATTTTGTAACCCGGCCACGCAAGACGCTCTGTTCCCTCGACAAATCCATCAGTATCAGATCCATTCCACCAAAAAATTCCCGCAGAATCTGCACCGTATTTTGCGCTCTTCCAAGAATTAGGCATTGCAAAATAAATTCTGTGTGTTTCTACGCCCTCACTTGGGACATAACGACCGTCGCTGTCAACTGCCGCAGATACTCCTGAAATGCCGACTACGGCGATAGAAAGCACCATTGCGATTGACAGAATCATACTCATAATTTTTTTCGTCATTTTAAAATCCCCTTTCTGATTACGGTTTAAAAAATATTCAGTATATGTATTGTGAATTGCAAAATTGCACTGCAATGCACTTCTAACCTCATACATATAATACAACTAATACAATATTTTGTCAATAGAATTTAAGACAATTCATACATTTTTTTGTAAACTTTTACCATAAAACAAAATTTCCCCTTTGCATATAATTTAAAATTCTGCAAAAAATAAAACCACCTCACGGAAAGGTGGTTTTTATTATGAGTTTTTACGATGTTAATCATAACGAGGGACAGCACGAAAAATATCCGATTGAGTTGCCCTCACGGAACAGCAAAAAGGAGATTTCCCCTATTGTTGATGTTACGGAACACGAGGTTTATCCGCTTGAGTTTGCAAACTGTCACAGGACAAAGCCTCATTTTGACACAAACGGTGACATCACCGAGATTGTGACTACCGAAACAGAAGCTGAAACGGAAGAGCGAACCACTCACGAACAGCATAAGTAGGGACATACAAAAGCCTTGTGTCGGAGCTTACTGCTCCGACATTTCCTTTTATGCCGAGTTGCGAACAGATTATTAATTATCATCCTAATATTGAACTAAAATGGTAAATCATCATCGATAACATCATCATTTAAATTAAACACAGGGTACACATTCAATAAATTTTCAGGTTTAATATATGGAAGATGCGCTTGTATTAACTTTGAAGGAAAAGGACTATAAGGAAAACAGCCATTTGAAAAATCGTAAATAATTCCATTTAAACACATCTCATCATATGGTGGACAAATTATGAGTGGAGGCATAATTGCCTGAAAATCATTTAAATCTATCCACATTGGATTAAATTTTGAAACATCATATTCCAGTTCAAGTATGCATGCGTCTGATGTTGCAATTTGATTCCATAAACTTTTAATGACATCTCTCTTTTCCCTTAAGAACATTTTTAAATCAGAGTAAGATTTAAAACAATCAAATATTGCAACACCATTTTTAATATCAAGAAAACGGGCAAACGAAAACACTATTCCTGGTAAAACCATTTCATTTTCTCTACAATATGTCTCTAAAACAAAATCATAAAAATCCTTTGTATCTTTTTCTTGATTTGCATACCAACTTTTAGAAAAATCCGGTTGATATATACCATTAGCTAATATTTCATACAATACTTCTTTTTTTTGAACTGTCCAAAATTTGAAATTACTCATAAGATATTTTCCTTTTTAATTTACTATCTTTTATAAAATTCATACTCTCACAGGACAAAGCCTCATTTTGACACAAACGGTGACATCACCGAGATTGTGACTACCGAAACAGAAGCTGAAACGGAAGAGCGAACCACTCACGAACAGCATAGGTAGGAACATACAAAAGTCTTGTGTCGGAGCTTACTGCTCCGACATTTCCTTTTATGCCGAGTTGCGAACAGATTATCCTCGCTCTGAGCTGATGAAAGCCGTCCGTCACAATCGTAATATCGGTATTAAGGTTGTTGTCCTCAATTATTTTCATTGAATTTCTTATATTCTCAGTTGTGTTGGTTGACTTGTCCTCCATATAAAGTCTTGAAGAATTAATTTTCGACTCCGTCAGCACATTGTACATACATTGTGCCTCGCTCATAATCTCGTCACTTCCCTGTCCTCCGCTGAGAACGGCATTTGCGTTCGGAGAATCGTCAAGATATGATTTTGCGGCGTCAATTCTACCACGCAAAATTACCGACGGTCCCCACGGCTTAACCTGAGCACCGAGGACAATTGCAGTTGAGTTTTCGGGCGGAGCCTGACAGGTTGCCCACACCATTGCAGAGGTGACAATCGCACCGTAAACAGCAAAAGCGATAAAGCCGATATTCACTACACGAAAAACTATTTTAGTAAACAAATGCTTAAAGCAAAATGCCTTTATTGCTCCGTGAACGGGCGGAATTAACACGCACAACAGCCACAGACACAAAAAAGTTCCTGCAATATTGCCCGGGTTGATAATTCCGTGAGTCATAGGGATTACGAAAAATCCGAGAAACACAACTGCCACGGCAATGCCGATTATGCGTAAAATTAACATCACCATTTTCAAAATATCACCCGACCTGTTAAATTTCTTTCATCTTATCAAACTCGTTATACATATTTTCAAGTGTTGACAAGCGGTCAATAAACGGAGTGTCAACAGCGCCCTCAAAGCACGATTCTTTCTTGCTTTTGAGAACCTCCATTGCAGATTTGTCGGGATTGTTGATTGTTCCGGCACCTGCAACACAACCGCCGGGGCAAGCCATACCCTCAAGCAGATAGCCGTTGTACTTGCCTGCTTTTGCCATACGCAAAAGCTTTACGCACTCGTCAAGTCCCTGTGCATTGGCAACCTTGACCTCTCTTTCGGGATCAAGCTTGTGGATTGCATTGACAACAGCCTTTGCAACACCGCCGCTTACGGCAAAGCCTCTGCCGTCTGCGCTTGAGAATGAAAGCGGTTTTTCGTCAACCTCAATAGCGTTAAAATCAACCTCTTTTGCGGCAAACATTCCCGCAACTTCTTCAAAAGTCAGCACAAAGTCGATATCACTTCGGATACTTCTGCGGCTTGCCTCAAGCTTTTTAGCGGCACATGGCCCGATAAACACAACTCTGCAATCGGGATAATGCTGTTTTGTAAGTCTGCCCGTGAGAACCATCGGAGTGAGTGCCATTGAAATGTACGGAGCGATGTCGGGGAAAGTTTTCTTCGCCATAACGCTCCATGCCGGACAACAGGAAGTCGCCATGAACGGCTGTTTTTCGGGAACTTCTTCCATAAAATCCTTTGCTTCTTCAACCGTACAAAGGTCGGCACCTACCGCAACCTCGACAACATCTGTAAAGCCGAGAGCCTTAAAAGCATTTCTGATTTTATTTGACGGAAGTCCCTTGAACTGACCTGCAATTGCAGGTGCAACTGCGGCATAAACAGGTGTGCCGCTGTTGATTGCCATAATAGTCTGGAAAATCTGACTTTTGTCAACAATTGCGCTGAACGGACAGCTTACAAGGCACATTCCGCATGAAACGCACTTGTTATAGTCAATATCTGCTCTGCCGTGTTCATCGCTGTGAATAGCTTTCATACCGCATGCGGCGGCACACGGACGCTCCTGCTTTATGATTGCATTGTACGGACACGCACCCTGACATTTTCCGCATTTGATGCATTTTTCATCGTCAATATGAGATTTTCCGTGTACAATCGAGATTGCTCCCTTCGGGCAAACCTCTGTGCACGGGTGTTCAAGACAACCCTGACAGCCGTCTGTCACAACCACCCTTTTTTCGGCACACTTATGACAGGCGAATTTTATAATATTGATTAACGGCGGATCGTAAACCTTTTCGTCAATCATACTTTCTTCAACACCTGTTGAGATAGGCGCTTGTTTTGAAACGGGCAAAAGCGGAAGTCCCATTGCAAGGCGAAGTCTTTCGCCTACAATGGCTCTTTCGAGAAATATACTTTCACGGTATGTTGAAATTTCACCCGGGATAATTTCATACGGAAGATTTTCAAATTTCGAATAATCTCCGCCCTCGTATGCAAACCTTGCAACCTCGGTGAAAATTTGATTACGGATTTTTGTCTTTGACGAATACAGTCCTCTCAAGGCACTCATCCTTTCACTGTGTGTATTTTATTTTCTATTCAATCATTCACTAAATTTAAATCGCAGCAACGCTCTGCCTTGCTTGCAATCTCGTACATAGGAGCGTTAGCTCCTCAGAGGTTCAATGGAACATTGAATCTCTGAATTGCAACATAATGTTGCAATTCGTACTTAGATTATACACTACACTATCCTTGTTTTCAACAGATACAGGCTTATTTTGCAAAAATTTTGCGATATTATTTACATAATATCAAACTTTATCCCGAGCGATTTTGTCACATTTATTGACTTTAAGTGAATATTGTTATAAAATGGTGTCATACTATCAAAAATTACGAGGTACAAACCTATGAAATGTCCTAATTGCGGTTTTGAAACAAATGAAAAATATTGCCCGGCGTGCGGTGCTAATATGAATACAACAAAAACGAGTAAAGGTAAAACTCTTGCGATTATTGTTTTATCTGTAGCGGTAATCACACTTGTTTGCACAAATGTGATTACACTTGTAATATTTGCAAATAAAACCGAACTCGAAACGGTCAATACACAACCGACAACTGTTATTTCGGAAACAGTCGCAAACACACAAGCCACAACATCAACAAACAAAAGTGACGATAAAGATTATATTTTCGTCCCAGGAAAAAACAGCACAGTTAAAACAGGTTTTGGAAACATAAAACTTACAAATATTGAGTATGCCCCTGCAAATGAAGAATTTTCGGCAAATTATGTTTATACTCTTCAAAAAGTAACATTTGAATTTGAAAACACATCAGACTCGCCGAAACAACTCGGATATTGTAATGTAACAATTCCTAACGATTATCCTAACTTGTACCCACAAACTATGCAGGTTCAAAGAATAGAATATACAAACGAACTTAAAGTTTGCAAGTCAGGTGATAAAATGAGTGTTTCTATGGTGCTTGCCGTTCCAAAAAAGGAAAGTGAAGTCAGCTTTACACTAAAAATATATTCAAGCACAGAAAGCAAAGACTACGAAAACACTTTTGCAATTGAAAGAAAAGATTGAGGTAAATCCTATGAAATGTCCTAATTGTGGTTTTGAAACCGAGTCTGCGTTTTGTCAGATGTGCGGAACGAAAATTTCCGAAGCTTTACATACACAGAATAATGAAACAACCGAAACTGAATACACCTCGCCTTTGCCGCAGACAGGCTTTGAACAGGCGGAGGGCTTTGCTCCGCAGATTCAAAATGAAATGCCCGAACTTGAAATAAATCAGCCACCCATTCCCTACATTCCGCCGGCAGAACAGCCGATTGATAAAAAGAAAGCATTTAAAATCGTGAAAATTGTTGCCGCCTGTGTGATTGGTGCGGTCATTATTGCAGGCATTGCAATCAATGTAACTGCGGCGGTATCGGGCAACAGCAAGTCAATTTTCGGTAACAACTCAATTAGTGACTGGGTGAATCGTCCTGAAATGCACGACGGAGATTACAGCACATATAATTAAAAAATAAAACGGTAGGAAAGGCATTGCAGTATTGCAAATTGTCTTTCCTGCCGTTTTTATGTTTAGGTTTAAAATAAATTATTCGGGTCTGCCGATTTTACGGAAACGCTCATAGCGTGCATTCAAAAGCTCTTCGTCATCCAGGGCAAGATTCTTTTCAAATGTTCTTTTGATGAGCATTTTAAGGCTTTCAAACATAGCCCGATCGCCGGCCTTTGGCTGACGGATGATTCTCTCGATTACACCGAGGTCAAACAAATCCTGTGCGGTAAGCCTGAGAGCCTCTGCCGCATCAGCCGCCTTTGAGCTGTCTTTCCAGAGAATTGACGCACAACCCTCGGGAGAAATTACCGAATAAACGGAATTTTCAAGCATCCATACTTCGTCGGAAACTGCAAGTGCAAGCGCACCGCCGCTGCCGCCCTCACCGATAAGAACGGTAAGAACGGGAGTTTTGAGAGTCATCATTTCCATGAGGTTTTCGGCAATAGCCTGTCCCTGACCTCTTTCCTCCGCACCGATTCCGGGGTATGCACCGCTTGTATCAACAAGGCAAAGAACAGGTCTTCTGAACTTTTCAGCCTGTTTCATAAGTCTTAAAGCCTTGCGGTAGCCCTCGGGATGAGCCTGACCGAAGTTGCGTTCAACACGCTCTTTTGTATTTCTGCCCTTTTCAATTCCGATTACAGTAACAGGAGTGTCAAAGAGCATTGCGAGTCCTGCAACAACTGCTTTATCATCGGCATATCTGCGGTCACCGTGAAGCTCAATGAAGCTGTCACCGAACATATGGGCAATATAGTCAACCGAGGTCAGCTTGTTAGCATCTCTCGCCGCCATAACCTTTTCGTAAGCTGTCATTTTTAAGCCTCCTCACCGCTGTAACCGTGCAATTTAAGCAGTTTTACAAGTGTAGATTTCAAATTATTTCTGCTGACAACCGAATCGATAAAGCCCTTCTGAAGAACAAATTCCGAGGTTTGGAAGTCCTTGGGGAGCTTTTGACGAATTGTCTGCTCGATTACTCTCGGACCCGCAAAGGCAACAAGGCAATCGGGCTCGGCAAGAATAATGTCGCCCTCCATTGCAAACGATGCCGTAACACCGCCTGTTGTCGGGTCTGTAAGCACCGTGATGTAGAGATTACCTGCGTCGCTGTGTCTTTTTACCGCACCGGAAGTTTTTGCCATTTGCATAAGCGAGAGGATGCCCTCCTGCATTCTTGCACCGCCTGCGGCAGTACAAACAACAATCGGCATTGCATTTTCGGTTGCATATTCAAACGCACGGGTGATTTTTTCGCCAGTGATTACGCCCATACTTCCCATCATAAAGGTCGGATCCATAACGCAGAGAACGGTATCAATACCGTTCATCTTACATTCTCCGCAGATAACAGACTCCTTAGCACCTGTTTTTCTCGCCTTTTCAAGCTTTTCGTCATATCCCGGAAAATCAAGAATATTATGGCTTGAAAGGTCTGCATCAAACTCAACAAAGGTATCCTTGTCGGCAAGCATTTCAACTCTGTCTCGTCCGTTCATTCTGAAATGATGGTTGCACTTTGTGCAGACATGAAGATTTTCCTCCATATCCGTCGTAAGGAGCATAGTGTTGCATTTGGGGCATTTTATCCACATTTCTTCGGGAACGAAGGGTACATTTTTGCTCTCGCCCTCATCGGACTCAAGCTCATTCTTCGGTTTTCTGAAAGCAAACAAATCCATATCTTTTACTTCTTCCTGTCGGCGTGTTTCTCTTCAAACTCTGCCATAAAATCTGTTGTATATTCACCGCTCACAAACTGTTCGTCCGAGAGAATCTCGGCAAGAAGGTCACGGTTAATGTCAATTCCGTCAATGGTAAGCTCGGAAAGAGCCATTTTCATCTTTCTGATCGCCTCGGCACGGCTTCTTGCCTGAACAATCAGCTTGCCGATCATCGAATCATAGTACGGAGGAACAAAATAGTCCTGATAAATCGCCGTATCAAATCTTACAAATGCACCGCCCGGGGTGTGAAGTCTTGTAATTCTTCCGCAGCTCGGTCTGAATCCCTTTTCCGGATTTTCGGCATTGATTCGGCATTCAATTACATTGCCGTGTGTGAAGATGCTGTCCTGAGTGCGGGAAAGCTTTGCACCTGCGGCAATTCTTATCTGCCACTGAACAATATCAAGACCTGTTACCATTTCCGTAACGCCGTGTTCAACCTGCAGACGGGTGTTCATTTCCATAAAGTAGAAGTTGTTGTCCATATCAAGCAAAAATTCAACTGTGCCTGCATTGACATAGTTGACTGCCTTTGCCGCCTTAACAGCCGCAATCATCATCTCTTTACGGGTTTTCTCGTCAAGAGCGGGGCTTGGACTTTCTTCAATCATCTTTTGGTTCTTTCTCTGAACAGAGCATTCACGCTCACCAAGACAAACGATATTGCCGTATTTATCACACAAGAGCTGCATTTCAATGTGTTTTACAGGGTGAATGAATTTTTCTATGTAGCAGGCACCGTCACCGAATGCTGACTGCGCCTCGCTTGAAGCTGACAAAAATGCCTCTTCAAACTGCTCAATTGAATCAACACGGCGAATACCCTTTCCGCCGCCGCCCGAACGAGCCTTGATGAGAAGCGGAAAACCGATTTTTTCAGCTTCCTCTTTTGCCTGTTCAACGTTTTCAACAATATCGCAGCCGGGGGTTACGGGAACACCTGCGGCACGCATAGTCTTTCTTGCGTTGTCCTTGTCGCCCAAAAGCTTTATCATTTCGGATGAAGGACCGATAAAGTTGATGTTGCACTGTTCACAGAGCGAAACAAACTTGGCATTTTCGGACAAGAGTCCGTAGCCGGGATGAATAGCCTGAGCACCGCTTTCAACGGCAACGGTGAGAATTGCAGGCATATTGAGGTAGCTGTCGGCAACACGGTTACCGCCTACGCAGTAGCTTTCATCGGCAAGCTGAACATGCAGGGAGTCCTTGTCTGCCTCAGAATAAATTGCCACTGTGCTGATGCCCATTTCACGGCAGGCACGGATAATTCTTACTGCAATTTCGCCACGGTTGGCAATCAGAATTTTTGAGAACATTTTTTCACTTCCAGTTATTTATCGCATTACGGCTGTCTGCACCCAAAACGGCACAGACAGCCCTTTAAAAATCAATCACTTATTTTCAACAAGTGCAAACGAAAGCTCGGCACTTACACAGAGCTTGCCGTCAACATAACCCTTTGCGTCAATAAAGTAGAATGCACCTCTGCTCTTTGTGAGTGTGCAGACACTTTCAAGAGTGTCGCCCGGTTTCACGGGATTTCTGAACTTAACATTGTTCATCTTTGTAAAGTAAGGTGTGCAGTTCTTAACCTTGTCTGCAAGAAGGCAACAGCTTGCCTGTCCCATCATTTCGCAGAGAATCACACCCGGAACAACGGGGTTACCGGGGAAATGTCCCTGTAAAAAGAACTCATCACCTTTGATTGTATATCTGCCCTTTGCCGTGTTTTCGTCAACACTTTCAGCCTCTTCAACAAGAAGCATATTGTCACGGTGCGGCAAAATCTTTTTAATTTCTTCCTGATTCATACTGTCCTCCGATTATTTAACCTTGAATAACGGCTGACCGTATTCAACAAGATCTCCATCCTTAACAAGAACTTCAACGATTTCATAGTCGTCCTCAGCCTGAATTTCGTTCATGCACTTCATAGCCTCGATAATGCAAACGGTTGAGCCCTTGCTTACTTTCTTTCCGACAGGAGCAAAAGGAGCCTTGCCCGGTGCCGATGCGGCATAGAATACGCCGACAATCGGAGCGTTTACAGTCTTGGCGTCTTCCTCGGGAGCGGCAGACTGAGCCGCAGGTGCCTGTGGCTGAACAGGCGCAGGAGCAGGAACATCTGTTGCAGTCGGCTGATATGCACCGATTGGAGATGTATTAAAAATCTGCTGTGCCGGATGTTCTTTTTCAAGATGAATCTTTGTACCATCCTCTTTTTCAATTTCAAGAACGCTCAAAGAAGAATTTTCAAAAAGGGAAATATATTCCTTGATTTCTTCAATTTTATTCATAGTAATTCCCTCGCTTAATATTTTTTAAATACAAGACAAGCGTCATGTCCGCCAAAGCCGAGGTTGGTTGAAGCGGCAACATTTACATCACGCTTAACTGCTTTGTTAGGTGTATAGTTAAGGTCAAGACCTTCATCGGGTTCGTCAAGGTTGATTGTCGGCGGAATAACACCGTCATTGAGAGCCATAACAGAAGCGATAGCCTCAACTGCGCCCGTAGCACCGAGAAGATGACCTGTCATTGATTTTGTTGAGCTGATATTTGCATCATAAGCCTTTTCACCGAGAGCAGTTTTAATAGCCATTGTTTCGGTAAGGTCGTTAAGATGTGTGCTTGTGCCGTGAGCATTGATGTAAAGCTGTGCGTCATCGGCAACATTTGCCTCCTCAAAAGCAATCTTAATTGCTCTTGCAAGACCTGCACCGTTAGGATCGGGAGCTGTAACATGATGTGCGTCACAAGTATTGCCGTAGCCTGAAAGCTCTGCATAAATCTTAGCACCTCTTGCAACTGCGTGCTCATACTCTTCAAGAACGAGCATACCTGCGCCCTCGCCCATGATGAAACCGTCACGATTCTTGTCAAACGGACGGGATGCGTGCTTTGGATCATCGTTTGTTGAAAGAGCTTTCATATTCTGGAAACCTGCAATTGTGAGAGGAGCAACAACCGCCTCTGCACCGCCTGCGATGATAGCGTCAGCGTAGCCGTCCTTGATGCAGTGGAAAGCCTCACCGATTGAGTTTGTACCTGTTGCACAGGCGCTCATAACCGAAAGAGACACGCCCTTTGCGTTAAAACGGATTGCAACATTGCCTGTTGCGATATTACCGATCATCATCGGAATGAAGAAAGGAGAAACCTTTCTCGGGCCTCCGTTTTCCATGCCCACTGTATTCTTAACAAAAGTCTGCAAACCGCCGATACCTGCACCGATATAAACACCGAAACGGTTCTCGTCAATCTTGCCTATGATACCGCTGTCGTCAACTGCCTGCTGTGCCGCTGCGATTGCGTACTGTGTATATGGATCAAGCTTTCTTACTTCTTTTTTCTCAATATACTGTGTGGGATCAAAATCCTTGACTGTACCTGCGATATGAACCTTGAGGTCACTTGTATCGAAAGCTGTGATTGTTTCGATACCGCAAACGCCGTCAACCATATTTTTCCACATTGTAGGCACATCGTTACCAATTGGTGAAATTGCGCCCATACCTGTTACAACTACTCTTCTGCTCATTATATCCTCCAAATCAATTACATTGCAAGTCCGCCGTCAACTCTGATAACCTCGCCTGTTACATAAGCGGCATCGTCAGAGCAGAGGAAAGCTACTACATCTGCAACATCATCGGGAGTACCGATACGCTTTGCAGGAATCTGTGCTTTCATTGCGTCCTTTACCTTATCGGGAAGTACACTTGTCATATCTGTTGCAATGTAACCCGGAGCAACTGCATTAGCCGTAACGCCTCTGCCGGCAAGTTCCTTTGCAACCGACTTTGTAAGACCGATAATACCGGCCTTTGACGCAGAATAGTTAGCCTGACCTGCGTTGCCGGTAAGACCGACAATTGACGCTGTGCTGCAGATTCTGCCGTAACGCTTTTTCATAAAGTGCTTGTATGTATGCTTAATCATATTGAATGTACCCTTGAGGTTTACATTGATTACAGCATCAAAATCTTTTTCGTCCATATTTAAAACGAGCTTATCTCTTGTGATACCTGCGTTGTTTACAAGAATTTCGATACTGCCGAATTCCTCGATAACCTTATCGACAACCTTCTTTGACTCTTCAAAATTTGAAACATCACAGAAATACTGCTCAACCTTTGTGCCGTACTGTGAAAGCTCTTCCTTAGCCTTAATGCCCTCGTTTTCGTCACCTACATAGAGAATTGCGATGTTAGCACCCTCTTTTGCAAGTTTTGTTGCGATTGCAAGGCCGATGCCTCTTGAGCCGCCTGTTACTACGGCTGTTTTATTTTCAAATCTCATTATATATTATACCTCCGAACAGTATCAAAGTTCAAGTGCGTCAATATCAGCCGCAGTTTCAACCTTGAATGCCTTTACATCTCCGTTGATTCTCTTTACAAGACCCATGAGAGTTTTGCCCACACCAACCTCAATAAAGGTGTCAACGCCGTCATTAATCATATTTTCAACAATAGTCTGCCATTTTACGGGATTCTCAACCTGTGCTTTGACAAGCGTTTTGAAATCGCCCGAATACGGCTGAGCCGTGTAATCGGAATAAATCTGAACCTTTGGCTGAGCAAAGTCAACATTTTCCATATACTTTCCGAGTCCCTTTGCGGCATCAGCCATAAAGGGAGAATGGAACGCACCGCTTACTGCAAGAAGTTTTGCCCTTCCGCCCTCTGCTTTAACTGCCTCGCAGAAAGCGTCGGCATTTTCACTTGTTGTTGCAACAACAGTCTGAGCCGGTGAGTTGTAGTTTACGGGATATGTTTTGTCAAACCTTGAGCAGATTTCTTCAACCTTTTCGGGAGTAAGCTTTAACACGGCAGCCATTGCACCGGGATTTTCCGTTGCGGCTTTGTCCATAAGCTCGCCTCTTTTGCAAACGAGTCTGAAAGCCTCTTCATCGGAAAGGATTCCCGAAAAAGCAAGTGCAGAAATCTCACCGAGTGAAAAGCCTGCTACGCAGTCGGGAGTGATACCCTTTTCAACAAGAGCTCTTGCGGCCGCAAGGTCGGCAGTAAAAATACACGGCTGTGTATTTACTGTCTTTGAAAGCTCCTCCATTGTCCCATCAAAGCACTGCTTTGAAGTGTTTTCTCTTATAGAATCAGCCATTTCGTAAACAGCCTTTGCGGCAGGCGAATTATCGTAAAGATCCTTGCCCATACCGCTGTACTGTGCGCCCTGACCTGAAAAAATAAATGCTATTTTACCCATTTTGTTGCTCCGTTCAATACTTCTTCTGCCTGTGAGAACATCTCTTCAATCATTTCTCTTGCCGGCTGTTCCTTTTTAACCATACTTGCAACCTGTCCTGCAAGAACGGTACCCTGAGAAACATCGCCCTCTCTCACGGCTCTTCTGAGTCTGCCGAGTCCCATATTTTCAAGCTCCTCATCGGAAACATTAGCCGAATCGTACTCAGCCTTTGTATATTCACGGGTAAACGAGTTACGGATTGAACGAACAGGATGACCGAGTCTTTTACCTGTTACAACCGTGTCAATATCTCTTGCTTTGAGAATTTTGTTCTTATATTCCTGAGAGATAGTACATTCCTTTGCAACGAGAAATCTTGTGCCGACCTGAACGCCCTGAGCACCGAGCATAAACGCTGCGGCAATCTGTCTGCCGTCTGCAATACCGCCTGCGGCAATTACAGGAATTTTTACTGCGTCAACAACCTGAGGAACAAGAGCCATTGTTGTGAGATCACCGACATGACCGCCCGACTCGCCGCCCTCTGCGATAACGGCAAAAGCACCGTCTTTTTCCATTTTTCTTGCAAGCGCAACGCTCGGAACAACAGGAATAACCTTGATGCCTGCCTCAAGCCACTTTGCCATGTACTTGCCGGGGTTGCCTGCACCTGTTGTGATGACCTTGATGCCCTCTTCAACTACAACATCGCTTACTTCCTCTGCAAACGGACTCATAAGCATGATGTTTACGCCGAAAATTTTATCGGTCATTGTTTTGCACTTTCTGATTTCCTCACGGAGCTGTTCGCCGTTGGAATTCATAGCTGCAATAATGCCGAGACCGCCTGCGTTTGAAACACCTGCGGCAAGCGATGCATCAGCCACCCAAGCCATGCCTCCCTGAAAAATAGGGAACTCAAGACCGAGCGACTGGTCAATGACAGTAGAAATCATATGTAATATCTCCTTTTCTGCATTTTTACTTGATTTTCAGAAACAGAAAATTTGCAAGATTTCATTATTTTGAAAAATTTACGGCAAATTCTGCACCTGATACCAAACTTTATGGCATATCAGTTTGATTTTACTCCAAAAGCACAGAAAAGTCAATATAAAAGCACAGAAAAGTCAATATATATGAAGAATTATCTTACCATTAAGCCTTTAACTGCAATAGTCCTCAAGAGCCCTCATAAGGTTTTCTTTTCCCTTTATTTCAATTCCTTTTTCAAGGTAAAGTGCGTCGCCTTTCGGAAGATTTGATACTCTGCAGTCGGTTGTCAGATACGCTTTGTCCTCGCCTTTTTTGTACACTACAATATACCCTTTTTCGGCTTTTATGATGTAATCTCCTTCCGTTGTACCGTTATTCTGCGACGCTGAATAATTGCCTGTTGCAGAGGTGTTTTCCGCAGAATTCACAGGAGCAAAAAGCGAGCTTATCATCATACACGCAATCAGAATCACACCTGTTAATCCAACTATTTTTTTCATAATACAGCACTCTTTCCGTCAGTTTTTACTTTTATTTTTTCCCAAACCAACGGTTATATTCATCATTTTTATAAAATTCCAACCAAAAGACCGCCTTAATTCTGCATATTTTTTAAGAGAAATTTGCATTAATATATTTATTTTTTTCTTTTCAGGTGATATAATAATCAAATGAGTATTTCTGCTTGTAATTTTTAACATATATGTTATTATATAATTTATGTATTACAGCCGGCGCACTGCGTTTGTGCAAATCACTCAGACAAATTACAAACCGACGGTTGTTCGTTTAACCGTAAATTGTGAATTGATAAAGGAGATAATATGCGAAACAAGCGTGAAACTGACATCAGTCAGTATAAGAAGGATATTCAGCAAAATGAATTATCCGAAAAAGCTGACGGAGGTGTAAAAAGATTTTTCAGGGGTTTCGGCAAGTTCCTGATTACCGTTTGTTCGGTATGCCTGGTTGCTCTGCTTATTACGGGCATTTCACTTGCTGTCTACATTTTCACCATTGCGTCCGAGCCTACGGGCATCGACCTCAAGGCAAAGTCTATGAACCAGACAAGCCGAATATATATTCAGAATGAGGATACAAAGGAATTTAAAGAGTATCAGAAACTATACGATACCGAGAACAGAATCTGGGTTGACAATCAGGATATTCCTCAGGCAATGAAAGATGCGGTAGTCGCAATTGAGGACAAGCGTTTCTTTGACCACAACGGTGTTGACTGGGGCAGAACACTTTCCGCCGTTGCAAATCTTGCAACCGGTTCGGACTCATACGGCGGTTCAACAATCACCCAGCAGCTCATTAAGAACATTACAGATGACAACGAGGTTTCAATTACAAGAAAGCTTCGTGAAATCACAAAGGCACTAAAGCTTGAGCAGGAATATACAAAGGATCAGATTCTTGAAGCCTACCTCAATGTTGTAAACTTCGGCAATAACTGTCAGGGTGTTGAATCGGCGGCTCAGCTTTACTTTGGCAAGAGCATAAAGGACTGTTCAATTGCAGAATGTGCGGCAATTGCGGGAATTACACAAAACCCGTCAAGATGGAATCCGCTTGTTTTCCCCGAAAACAACAAGGAGCGCCGTGAAATCGTTCTCAATGAAATGTATGATCAGAAAAAAATTTCCAAAGACGAATTTGATGCGGCTATGAAAGAAAGTGCCACAATGACATTTGTCGGCTGGCAGGCGTCCGATGACGATGACGACGATGACGAGGCTGATGTTCAGAACTGGTATATTGATCAGGTCTTTCGTGATCTTCAAAAGGACATTGCAGAATATTACAACATAAGCGAATCTGCGGCATCTTCAAAGCTTTACACAGAGGGACTTAAAATCTACTGTGCAATGGATGAAAAGGCTCAGACCTACCTTGAAAATGCGGCACTCAATATTGATAAATCAAATGATTCCGACCTTCAGATTGCGTCAACAATTATGGGATATGACGGCAGAGTAATTGCAACAGTCGGTTCTTCAACAAAGAAAGAGGGCGCTCTCAGCTGGGACAGATCCTACAACTCCGTACTTCAGCCGGGTTCTTCAATCAAGCCTGTTGTTGTTTACCCTTATGCAATCGAATCAAAGAAGCTTTATTTCTCATCAATGGTTCTTGATGAACCGCTTGACAACTATCGTACAAATGAAAGCGGTCAGCTTGTTTCGGGTCCTAACAACGCATACGGCTACTACAACGGCAATATGAGTCTTCCCGATGCAATCGAGTGGTCATCAAACGCAACAGCCGCTCAGACCATGGAGCTTATCGGCGGTCCGAGCGTTGCATATCAGCAGGTTGTTACAAAAATGGGATTCAAGAATCTTACGGAACAGGATGCACAGAATACGGGTGCTCTTTCAATCGGCGGTATGAACGGCGGTGTTACAGTAAGAGAAATGGCGGCTGCTTACACATATCTCGGCAACGGCGGTCTTTACTACGAACCGTACACATACTACTATGTAACCGACTCAGAGGACAACATAATCATTGATAACCGTGACGCAGTTCCGAAACAGGCTTATTCAGCCGAAACAGCAGGAATCATGAACAGACTGCTTCACTACAATGTTACAAACAGCGCTCACACAAACGCACATTACGCTCAGATTTCAGGCTGGGACATTGTCGGCAAAACAGGTACAACCGATGACGATAAGGATTCCTGGTTCTGCGGATGTTCACCATATGCCGTAATGGCTACATGGTGCGGTTTTGATAAGCCTGAAACCATTTCCTACAGCGGAAGAACAACGGCAACAAAATTCTTTGCAAATGTTATGGGCAAGTACCTTGAAGGCAAAGAAAACAAGGAATATAAGATATCCGATAACCTGATTGAGGCAACATATAATCCTACAACGGGACTTATTGTTTCAACAGATAATATTTCGGGACGGTATGTGGGCTACTACACCGAGGACAATATGCCGAGTTCGGGAGGTTCATATTACAGTGGTAACTATGAATACGGCTCAGATGTCTCAGACTCCTCAAGCTACTACGATCCCAATTACGGCGGTGACAACAGCGGTAACAATTACGGCGGCGACACAAGCAACAGCGGAGGAGATATTTCAGGTAGCGACACCTCCGGCGGAGGAGATAATTCAGGCGGAGAACCTTCCGGCGGAGGAGATAATTCAGGCGGAGAACCTTCAGGCGGAGGGGAATCCTCAGGCGGAGGCGAAAGCTCCGGGGGCGGTGAATCGTCAGGCGGCGGTGAGGAAACTCCCCCTGCCGCAGAATAAAATAACAGGTTAAAACCAAAAACTCGAAAGGAAAGGTTTTTAGATATGGTTTCAATAGCAATTATGGGTCACGGTGTTGTAGGTTCGGGCGTTGCCGAAATCTTTACAACACACAAACAGAAGCTTTATGCAAGCATCGGTGAAGAGGTTTATGTCAAGAAGATTCTTGACCTTCGTGAATTTCCCGACAGCCCACTTGCAGACAGATTCACAAAAAACTTTGAAGATATCATCAACGACCTCGAAATAAGAGTTGTTGTTGAAGTTATGGGCGGTCTTAATCCTGCTTATGACTTTGTAAAGAGATGTCTTAAAGCAGGCAAGAGTGTTGTTACTTCAAACAAGGAGCTTGTTGCCGCTCACGGTGCAGAACTCCTTGAAATTTCAAAGGAAACAAACACAAACTTCCTCTTTGAAGCATCGGTAGGCGGCGGTATTCCGATTATCCGCCCGATGAGCCAGTGTCTTGTTGCAAACAATGTTGACGAGATTGCCGGTATTCTTAACGGTACAACAAACTTTATCCTTACAAAGATGATTGAAGACGGTATGCAGTTTGACGATGCGCTCAAGCTTGCTCAGGAGCTTGGCTTTGCCGAGAGAAATCCTGCCGCTGATATCGAAGGTCACGACGCTTGCCGTAAGATTTGTATTCTTGCATCTCTTGCATACGGAAAGCATGTTTATCCTGACTCTGTACATACAGAGGGCATTACAAAAATTACACTTGAAGATGTAAGATACGCTGAGGCTTTCCATTGCGTAATTAAACTTATCGGCAGTGTTAAGCGTCTTGCGGACGGCAAGATTGACATTATCGTTGCTCCTATGCTCGTTCCGAACAAGAGCCAGCTTGCTAACATTGACTATGAGTTCAATGGCATTATGGTAAGAGGCGACTGCACAGGCGATGTAGTATTCTACGGCAAGGGTGCAGGCAAGCTTCCTACAGCAAGCGCAGTTGTAGCCGATGTAATCGACTGCTGTAAGCACCTCAAGACAAGAAAGTTCCTTTACTGGGCAGACGGCAACGGCAAAAACATTCTCCCTTGGGAGGAGTCAAGCCGTGCCATGTATGTTCGTGCAAACGGCAGTAATGTTGCAGAAAAGGCAGAAAAATTATTCGGTGAGGTAACAGTAATCAATAAGGCTGACGCACCTGCCGACGAAAAAGCATTTGTTGTCAAGGCTATGCCGTACAACGAATTTGCCGAGAAGATTGCTCAGCTTGAGGCTGACGGTGTTTCGGTACTTTCAAGTATCCGTGTGGCTGATTTATAATTTTACAGAGGGAGTATTAAGTACATGAGTTTGATAGTTCAGAAATTTGGCGGCAGCTCTGTTGCCAATGCCGAAAGAGTAATGAATGTTGCATCAATCGTAACAGACACTTACGCAAAGGGCAATGATGTTGTAGTTGTTGTATCCGCTCAGGGCGACACAACAGACGATCTCATTGAAAAGGCAAACGAAATCAATCCAAAGGCTTCAAAAAGAGAAAAGGATATGCTTCTTGCCGCAGGCGAGCAGATTTCTATTTCACTTCTTGCAATGGCAATCGAAAAGCTCGGTTACCATGCTGTTTCTCTTCTTGGCTGGCAGGCAGGTTTCAATACCACTTCTGCTCACACAAGCGCAAGAATCAGAAAAGTTGAGCCTGACAGAATTAAGAAAGAGCTTGACAAGAAGAACATTGTAATCGTTGCAGGCTTCCAGGGCATTTCAAAATACGGCGATATTACAACACTCGGCAGAGGCGGTTCAGACACAAGCGCCGTAGCTATTGCGGCTGCAATGCACGCTGATCTCTGTCAGATTTTCACCGATGTTGAGGGTGTTTACACAGCTGATCCGAGAAAGGTTAAGAACGCTAAGAAGCTTCAGGAAATCTCTTATGACGAAATGCTTGAGCTTGCTACACTCGGTGCTCAGGTTCTTAACAACCGTTCGGTTGAAATGGCTAAAAAATATAATATCGAGCTTGAAGTGCTTTCAAGTATGACAAAGGCTTCGGGTACAATTGTAAAGGAGAAAACTAAAATGGAAAAAATGTTAATCAGCGGTGTTGCTAAAGATACAGATGTTGCAAGAATTTCTGTTATGGGTGTTCCGAATATCCCCGGTCTTGCTTTTAAGATGTTCTCAAAGCTTTCTGCTAAAGATATCAATGTTGACATTATTCTTCAGTCAATCGGTCATGACGGCAAGAAGGACATCAGCTTTACAGTTGCCAAGAACAGAGGCGAAGAGGCTGTTGCTCTTATGAAGGAATACACAGAGAACCTCGGTGCAGAGGAAATTCTCTATGACGATAAGGTAGCTAAGATTTCAATCGTCGGCGCAGGTATGGAAAGCCACGCAGGCGTTGCTACAAAGATGTTCGAGGCTCTTTATGACGCTCAGGTCAACATCCAGATGATCAGCACAAGCGAAATCAAGGTTTCGGTTCTTATTGATTCAGCAGACGCTGACAAGGCTGTAAGCGCTATCCACAGCAAATTCTTTGACTAATAGAAGAGCCGAGGTTCGCAGCCCTAAAATAACGACCGGCGAGGACTAAGCCGTGAAAATTACGCAAGTAATTGAAACGGATTAGACGAGTGGAAGTTATTTTAAGAATAGCGGAGAACAACGAGGCTTGACATTAGAAGAGCCGAGGTTCGCAGCCCTAAAACTTTTTTATAACGCAAATGAAAATCCCTGTCCGTTATGGACAGGGATTTTTTTGTATCGGTAAACTTTGTTTTTGACATTATAAAGCTGTCTGTACGAATTTGGTACAGCGATTCACCGTTAAATTTAATAATAGTAATATCCTGAACGGAAAAATTCGTCGAAGATACTTATACCGCAGACTGCAAGTATAATTGAAACAACTACCACAAGCACAACTCCGATAAGAGCCAGGATAAGAGCGGCTCTTGCATAGTTTTTGAGTGACTTCTTTGTTGATGAGCTGAACGCCCAGACAAAGAGCATAATGAGGTTTACAATCGGAAGACAGGTTAAAAGCATAACGCCGATCCAACCGCCTATGCTTACAGGCTGAGTATCCGGAGTACCGTATGGCGGTGCAACGGGCGGTACAGGCTGTGAGTTATATGTCTGCTGATACTGCGTATTGTACTGCTGATTATAGCCGTTGTTGTAGCTCTGATATTGATTGCCGTACTTGCTTTGATTTGCGCAGTAATCATTGTTCGGTGAGTTTGTAAACTGCTGACCGTATGAAGTTTTGTTAGGCTGCGGTTGCTGATAATAAGTTTGATTTGGCTGACCGTACTGCTGAGAATACGGATTCTGCTGTGGCTGACTGTCGGCAGTCGGCTGTGCAGTCTGCACATTCTCGTAAGGGTTCTGCGCAACATCTTCGGTTGAAGCATTTTCAACAGGCTGTGTTTCAGGCTCCGGAGTCTGCTCAACAGGTGTTCCGCAGTAAGTACAGAACATTGCTCCGTTGTCAATTTCGTGATTGCAATTTTTACATACCATATATAATCGCTCCTTGCATAATATTCTATAAATAGTATGCTATAATTTTACACTATTTGCCTTACAAAATCAACAACATTCCACGCAATAATTCAATAATATTACAAAAAGCGACAGTTTTACGGCTGTCGCTTTTTATTACACTCCCCTTTTCATAAGCTTGTGGGGAATTATTTTATTTTCTTTGAGTGACGCTTTTACATCTATAATACGCTGATTTGACGAGCCTCTGAACGCAAGGCTTATATCGTGAAGAGCCTCAACAAATTCACCGTCAACAAGCACATCAATCATTGAAAGCATTTCATCCGTACATTCACACCTTGCTCTGCTGTCGGAAAGAAGCTCCTTGTCAAACAAATAGCCCGAATAACACCAAATTGTTTTGTCGGAATATTTTTCTCTGACACGCTTTAAAAACGGCACTAAGGCTCTTTGATTTGAAGGTTCAAAGGGTTCTCCGCCGAGCAATGACAAGCCGTCAATATATGACGGTTCAAGCTCTTTGAGAATTTTATCCTCAACCTCTTTTGTAAAAGGTTCGCCGTAATCAAAACTCCATGTCTGCGGATTAAAGCAGTTTTTGCAATGATGCGTACAGCCGGATACAAAGAGCGATACTCTTACTCCCTCACCGTTTGCAATATCGCAGAGTTTAATTTCTCCGTAATTCATCAAAGGTGAAGCACCCTTTCCTCAATTTCCTGAGTTCTGCCCTGATTCCAGAACTGAGTTCCGATATATCCACAGGTTCTTCTTGCAACATTCATCTTATCCTGATCACGGTTGCCGCAGTTAGGACACTCCCACACAAGCTTGCCGTCATCGTGAACGATCTTGATTTCTCCGTCATAACCGCAAACCTGACAGTAGTCGCTCTTTGTGTTAAGCTCTGCATACATAATGTTATCGTAAATGAACTTGATAACCTGTAAAACAGCGGGAATGTTATCCTGCATATTCGGAACTTCAACATAGCTGATTGCACCGCCCGGCGACAAAGCCTGAAATTCCGATTCAAGCTTCAGCTTGCTAAATGCGTCAATATTCTCGGTAACATGAACATGATAGCTGTTAGTAATGTAATTTTTATCTGTTACGCCCTTGATAATGCCGAAACGCTTTTGAAGACACTTTGCAAACTTATATGTTGTGCTTTCAAGAGGAGTACCATAAAGGCTGTAGTCAATGTTTTCAGCCTTTTTCCACTTTGCACAATAGTCGTTTAGCTTCTGCATAATTTCAAGACCGAGTTCTTTGCCCTCTTTTTCTGTGAGCTTTTTGCCGATAAGGCTGTAAACGCACTCCCAAAGACCTGCATAACCGAGTGAAAGCGTTGAATAACCACCGTGAAGAAGCTTATCTATCTTCTCACCCTTTTTAAGTCTTGCCAAAGCACCGTACTGCCACAAAATAGGAGCGGCATCCGAAAGAGTGCCTGTAAGACGCTCGTGACGGCACTGCAATGCTCTGTGGCAAAGTTCCATTCTCTCGTCAAAAATCTTCCAGAATTTATCAAGATCCTTGCCTGCACTGAGTCCGATATCAATAAGATTTACAGTCACAACACCCTGATTGAATCTGCCGTAATATTTCGGCTTGCCGTTTTCGTCAACATAAGGAGTAAGGAAGCTTCTGCAACCCATACAGGTAAAGCAATGTCCCTCGCCGTTTTTATCAATTTTGCTCTGGAGCATAACCTTCTCCGAGATATAGTCGGGAACCATTCTCTTTGCGGTACATTTTGCAGCAAGCTCCGTAAGATACCAATACTTGCTGTCCTCTGTTATGTTATCCTCCTCAAGCACATAAATAAGCTTTGGAAACGCAGGTGTAATCCACACACCCTTTTCATTTTTTACACCCTTGTGACGCTGTTTGAGTGTTTCTTCGATAATCATAGCGAGGTCGTGCTTTTCCTGCTCGTTTTTAGCCTCGTTAAGATACATAAACACGGTTACAAACGGAGCCTGACCGTTTGTTGTGAGCAAAGTAACAACCTGATACTGAATGGTCTGAACACCACGGTTTACTTCTTTGCGAAGTCTTTGCTCAACGATATCGTTGATTTTCTCTTCTGTGGGATGAACACCGAGTTCTTCGATTTCCGCAAGAGTTTCTCTGCGGATTTTCTCACGGGAAACCTGAACAAACGGTGCCAGATGAGCAAGGCTTATACTCTGACCGCCATACTGGTTACTTGCAACCTGTGCAATAATCTGAGTTGCAATGTTACACGCCGTTGAAAAGCTGTGCGGTCTTTCAATAAGCGTATCGCTGATAACGGTACCGTTCTGCAACATATCCTCAAGGTTTACAAGGTCGCAGTTGTGCATATGCTGTGCAAAATAGTCCGAATCGTGGAAGTGAATAATACCTTCCTTATCAGCCTCAACAATATCAGCCGGCAAAAGCATTCTTCTTGTAAGGTCACGACTGACCTCACCAGCCATATAGTCACGCTGAACGCTGTTGACGGTAGGGTTCTTATTTGAATTTTCCTGCTTTACTTCCTCGTTATTGCACTCGATAAGCGAAAGAATTCTGTTATCGGTAGTATTTGCCTTACGAACAAGCGAACGATTGTAGCGGTAACGCACATATCTTCTTGCAAGCTCAAACGCACCCTTTGCCATTAGCTGATCTTCAACCATATCCTGAATTTCTTCAACGGACACTGCTCTCTTGATTTTGTTGCACTTATATTCAACATAGTCGGCAACATCCTCAATCTGTTCGTCTGTAAGGAACTTGTGTTCCCCCGAACCGTTTGCTTTTTTAACGGCATTAATAATTTTTTCAATGTTGAAATCTTCTTCTGAGCCGTTTCGCTTAATAATTCTCATAATCCTTCCCCTTTTTATTATTTTGCGGTACTTCCTTGGTAAAAATATCCTATATCTGTTAATCCGAATAAAAAAATAAATTTTTCAATAATGCCGTTTAAAAAAATGCGTTGTGCAATAAAATTGCAAGGAACCAAACCTCCCTGCAATGCAAGACCAATTATACAATAATTGCAATATAAATACTGTTGCACAGGCAACAATTATGTGATATACTATACTATATCTTGTGGTAAGATAAAAAACGCCACACATTATGGAGTGTTGCAAATGATAGAAGAAATAGGCGGTGCAAGGCTTAAAAAATCAGATTTCATCGGGATAAACGAGTGTTTTAAACCTATTGAAAGAGAGTATAAAAGGGGTGAAATCATAACTACATATTCACCCGAAAATGACACAATTTGCATCATAAAAGAAGGAACTGTTTATCTGACAACCGACAATGCCGAAAATCAGCGGAGAATTATTTCTTTTTATGAAAAGGGCGACATAATCGTCACCTGCATTGTCCCCGAATCAGACAACAGAATTTTTTATCTGAGTGCCAAAACAAACTGCAAAATTGATTTCGTGAAATACTCAAAATTTACAGCCTGTTGTGAAAAGCATTGCAGTAAACACCAGCGGATTATAAGTACATACATCAAAAAATCTCATAAAAAAAGTCTTGCTCACACAGACATTCTCTGTCAGCAGACGCTGAGGAGCAAGCTTTTGACTTTTTTTGAATACATTAAAACCGAAAAAGGAAAAAACACCTTTTATCTTCCTCTCCCTCTTTCCGACCTTGCAGATTACCTTTCTGTTGACCGAAGTGCAATGATGCGTGAAATAAAAAAGATGAATGAGGAAAATATTATAATCTCCGAAAAGCGAAAAATCACAGTCATTGAAGATTTGTCAGAATGACATATAACATATATATGTATAAAAAAACATAAAAAACAAAAAATATAAATGCGTGATTCCGTCGTTTTGAGCCTGCAAAAAACTTGCAGGCTTTTTTTGTACACAACGATTAATATTGTAGTATAAAAACACCTTGCAGTCAACACGCTAAAAGAATTATAGTCAAAATAATTAATTTGACTGATTTTGAATGAAGAAAAACAAAAACACCAATTTTAATTGCAAGAACGGTAAATTTATACTATTTTTAAATAACACTCGACACTTTTTTTGTTAGCTAATTTTGCTGTCTTTAAATTTTTTTGAATTTTTTTGACCGATTTTGCTTGACTTTTAAAAAATGGGTGTTATAATATAAGTCAAGAGGTGAGGATAATGCTTACACAGGACAGATATCGTGCAATACTTGATTTGCTCGAAGAAAAAAATTCGGTCACGGTGTCGGAATTAACAAAGTTGCTTGACTCATCCGAGTCAACAATAAGAAGAGACCTTTCCGCTCTTGATGAGATGGGAAAGCTCACAAAGGTTTTCGGCGGTGCAACTTCAATCACCAGAAACGAGGGTGTTTTTGAAGATGCGGTAAGCAATCGTGAAACCGTTATGAGCGATGAAAAAGATGCGGTTGCAGAATACTGTGCAAAGCTTATCCATGACTCTGACTTTGTTTATATTGACGCAGGAACAACAACATTAAAGCTTGTTGACCACATTACAAATACAAACGCAACATATGTTACAAACGGCATAACACACGCCAGAATGCTTATCCACAAGGGTATGCAGACATATATAGTAGGCGGAAAAATAAAACCGCTTACCGAGGCTGTTGTGGGTGCCGAAGCAATAAAAAGCATAAACTGCTTTAACTTTACAAAAGCTTTTATGGGAGCAAACGGAATTGACATCGGTTCGGGATTCACAACCCCCGACATTGAAGAAGGTCTTATAAAGGAAACGGCAATCAACAAATCTTATATGGCATTTGTTCTTGCAGACCATTCAAAATTTCGCAGGGTGTATTCCGTAACATTTGCCCCTCTGCAAAAATGTTGTATAATCACCGACAAACTGCCTACGCCGGACTTTTCGCAGGTAACGGTGATAAAGGAGGTAAAAAATGATTTACACCGTAACGCTTAATCCGTCAATTGACTACATTGTCAGACTTGATTCGCTTGTTCCGGGAATAACAAACCGAACAACCGCCGAAGAATATTACTACGGAGGTAAGGGAATCAATGTTTCATGCGTACTTGCAGAGCTTGACCTTGAAAGTACGGCATTCGGATTTGTTGCAGGCTTTACGGGTGACGCCATTGAAAAGGGTATTCGCAACGACAGGATTATCACCGACTTTATTAAGCTTGAAAGTGGAATTTCAAGAATCAACATAAAAATCAAAGCCGGCGTTGAAACAGAAATCAATTGTCAGGGACCTCACATAAGTGAAGGCGAACTTGAAAGGCTGTTTTCAAAAATTGACAGAATATCCGACGGCGACACAATCGTAATTGCAGGAAACATTCCGAATACGATGCCTGATGATGTTTATGAAAGAATCCTTGAAAGAATCAAGGGCAAGGATGTACGAATTGTAGTTGACGCAACAAAAAAACTTTTACTCAACGCACTCAAGTACAAGCCGTTCCTCATCAAGCCGAACAGACAGGAGCTTTCCGAAATGTTCGGAGTTGAAATCAACACCGAGGATGATATTGAAAAGTATGCAAAAGAGTTGCAGAAACTCGGTGCAAAAAATGTTCTGATTTCACTCGGCGGTGACGGAGCGATGCTCATTGACGAATTTGGAAAAAGACACAAAGCAGGAGTCCTCAAAGAAAAGGTAATTAACACAGTCGGTTCGGGAGACTCAATGGTAGCAGGCTTTGTGGCAGGATATGAAAAGACAAAAAGCTACCCCTATGCTCTGAAATTGGGCAGTGTGTGCGGAAATGCAACGGCATTTCTTGACGGACTTGCCACAAAAGAAAAAATAAATGAATTGCTTGCAAAATTTTAATTAAAAAGGAGAGAAAAATATGCGTATCACAGATTTATTAAAAAAATCGGGTATTGCTCTCGGCGTTAAAGTTGCCGACAAGAGCGAAGCAATTGACAAACTTGTTTCATTACATGAAAAGTGCGGAAACCTCAAGGATGTTAAAGCCTACAAAGAGGGAATCCTCAACCGTGAAGAACTCGGCACAACAGCTGTAGGTATGGAGGTTGCAATTCCCCATGCCAAGAGCGAAGCTGTAAAAGCTCCCGCCCTCACGGCTATCACAGTCCCCGACGGTGTAGATTATGACTCGCCCGACGGTAAGCCCTGTAAGCTGCTCTTTATGATTGCCGCAACAACAGACGGTGATGTTCATCTTGAAGTTCTTGCAAGACTTATGCAGCTTTTGATGCATGAAGATTTTACCGCAAAGCTTAAAGCCGCAAAAACTCCGGAAGAATTCATCTCGATTATTGACGCAAGAGAAAAAGAGAAGTTCCCCGATGAACCAAAGGCAGAAGTTCCTGCAAAGAAGGGTTACAGAGTTCTTGCTATCACAGCTTGTCCAACAGGTATTGCTCATACTTATATGGCGGCTGAATCACTCCAGAAAGCCGGCGACAGCCTTAACATTCCGATTAAGGTTGAAACAAACGGTTCGGGCGGTGCAAAGAATGTTCTTACCGAAGAAGAAATTGCAAATTGTGACGGTATCATCATTGCCGCTGACATCACAATAAATCTTGCCCGTTTTGACGGCAAGCCCGTTTTACAGTGTGCCGTTTCAGACGGTATTCATAAGCCGGAAGAGCTTATCAACAAGATTGTAAACAAAGAAGTTCCCGTATATCATCACAAAGGCGGTTCTGCAGATGCTCCAAAGAAGAGAGGCGGCGCTTACGGTCACCTTATGAACGGTGTATCACATATGCTCCCGTTCGTTGTAGCAGGCGGTATCTTCATCGCAATCGCATTCCTCATTGATATTGCATGCGGTGTTAACGCACAGGAGGTTGGCAGTGCATTCGGTACGGTAACTCCAGCAGCCGCATGGTTTAAGACACTCGGCGGTGTGGCATTTAACCTTATGGTTCCTATCCTTTCAGGCTTTATCGCAATGTCAATTGCAGACCGTCCCGGTCTTCTCGTTGGTCTTGTAGGCGGTTTCCTTGCAACATCAGGCGCAACCTTTATGGATCCTGCCGCTGCAGAAACAGTTCCGTCAGGCTTCCTCGGCGGCTTGCTTGCAGGTTTCGTAGGCGGTTACTTAATGCTCGGTATTGAAAAAATGTGCGATAAGATGCCTAAGGCTCTTGAGGGTATTAAGCCCGTTCTCATCTATCCGCTTCTCGGACTCGGCGGTATTCTCGTTGTAATGTGCGCAGTCAACCCGTTCATGGGTATGATTAACTCAGGTATGTCAAACGGCCTTAACGCTATTGCCTCTAACCCTGCAATGATGGTTCCGCTCTGTGCGCTCCTCGCAGGTATGATGTCTATCGACATGGGTGGTCCTTTCAACAAGGCAGCTTATGCATTCGCAACACTTAACCTTGCAAACGCAGACGATCAGGCATACATCATTATGGCAGCAGTTATGATCGGCGGTATGGTTCCACCAATCGCAATCGCTCTTTCAAACACATTCTTCAAGAATCGTTGGACAGACGAAGAAAGAAAGAATGCTCCCGTAAACTATGTAATGGGACTTTCATTCATCACAGAAGGTGCAATTCCTTACGCAGCAGGTCATCCGCTTCAGGTTATCCCTTCATGTATCGTTGGTTCTGCAGTAGCAGGCGCACTTTCAGCTCTCTTTGGCTGTAAGCTTATGGCTCCTCACGGCGGTATCTTCGTATTCGCAACAATGCAGGGTACATGGTATTTCTACCTCCTTGCTCTTGCAATCGGTGCAGTAGTTACAATGCTTATGCTTGCACTTCTCAAAAGACCGATTAAAAAATAATTAATTTGCTATTACCCGTTTTTTGAAATGTTTTGTTCCTCGGCACCGGTGTAAAAGCCGGTGCCACCCCTCAAAACTCAAAGAACTTTCACGACATTAGATTCAAAACTTCAAAACACAAATTTATTTATAAAGGAGATTTTATTATGGTATCAAAAGAACTCGTACTCACAAATGCGCAGGGATTCCATATGCGTCCGGCATCGGTTTTTGCAACAGCTATGGGCAAATACAGCTGTGATGTAACAATCAAATTCAACGGCAATCAGTACAACGCAAAGAGCCTCCTCAACATTATTGCGGCTTGCATCAAGTGCGGCAGTGAAATTGAAGTTGTTTGCGACGGTGCTGACGAAAACGAGGCACTTGCAGAGGCAGTACAGCTCATTGAGAGCGGTCTTGGCGAATAATGGCCCTGACAGACCAGTTACAAGAGGTGAAGATTATGCTACACGGAACAGCCGCATCCGAGGGTATCGGAATCGGTAAGGTAATGCTTATTGAAGAACATTCGCTTGAATACACTCCACGAACAGTAACAGATACTGAGGCAGAGTCACAGCGTTTTAAGGCAGCAGTAGATGCTTTTTGCTACAATACTGAAAAACAGGCAGAAAATCTTCGCAGTTCAGCCGGTGAAAAAGAGGCAGAAATTCTTGCAGGTCACATTCAGATTATCAAAGATCCGTATCTCAGCGGTGAAATTGAAAAGCTGATTGCAGACGGTCAATGTGCGGAATCTGCTCTTGAGCATATGTGCGATATGTTTATTGCAATGTTCTCGGCAGCTGACGATGAGCTTACAAAACAGCGTGCGGCTGATGTCAGAGATATCAAGAGCGGTGTTCTTGGCATTCTTCTCGGAGTAAACGAAATTAAAGTAAGCGATGCGCCAAAAGGCACTGTGCTTGTTGCAAGGGAGCTTACTCCTTCTGTTACGGCAGGTATTGTAAAAGAAAACATAGCAGGCATTATTACTGAAACAGGCGGAACAACTTCCCACTCTGCAATTCTTGCAAGAGCGCTTGAGATTCCCGCCGTACTCAGTGTTGAGGGTGTCGCATCAAGCCTGAAAAACGGCGACACAGTTGTAGTTGACGGCAGTGAGGGTGCTGTAATTGTTAATCCGGATGATAACACAGTTGCAGAATACTCCAAAAAGCGTGACGCTTTTCTTGCAGAACGCAAAGAGCTTGAAAATTACAGGGGACGAGAAACAAAATCCGCAAGCGGAGAAGTTTATGAACTTTTCTGCAACATAGGAAAACCCGAAGACGCTGTCAAGGCAGTTGATGCAGACGGCGAGGGTGTCGGACTTTTTAGAACAGAGTTTCTGTTCATGGACAGAACTTCAATTCCGACAGAGGACGAACAGTTTGAAGCCTACAAAAAGGCGGCTCTTATCTTAAAGGGCAAGTCGCTGATTATCAGAACACTTGATATCGGCGGTGACAAGGACATTCCGTACCTTGGACTTGAAAAAGAAGAAAATCCGTTCATGGGATTCCGTGCAATCAGATATTGCCTTAAAAACCGTGAACTTTTCAAATCACAGATTAAAGCCATTTTGCGTGCAAGCGCATTCGGTGACATCAAGATTATGTTCCCACTCATCACAACTATGGATGAACTTCGTGAGGGCAAAAAGCTTGTTGCAGAATGCAAAGCCGATTTACGCAATATGGGCATAAATTTCAACGAAAACATTCAGGTTGGTGTTATGGTTGAAACAGCGTCTGCGGCAGTTATCGCAGATATGCTTGCAAAAGAGGCAGACTTCTTCAGCATCGGCACAAATGACCTCACAGGCTACACAATGGCTTGTGACAGAGGCAACAACGATGTGTCTTACCTCTACTCTCCCCTTCAGCCAAGCGTTCTCAGAATGATTAAGCGCACAATTGAGTGCGGCGTTCAGAACGGCATTTCAGTCGGAATGTGCGGTGAGGCTGCCGCAAACAAGCTGATGATTCCGTTGCTTATTTCATTTGGACTCACAGAATTCAGCGTTTCCGCTCCGTCAGTTCTCAATGTGAGAAAGATAATTTCCACATGGACAAAAGAAGAGGCAGACAAAGTTACCGCAAAGGTGCTTGAAATGAGTACACAGCAGGAAATTGTCGAATACCTCAAATCGGTTGTGTAAAACAACCAAGTTAATATGCGTTAATCTCAGTTAAATAATTTGCAAACACGATTAATCCCCGTCAGAAATTCTGACGGGGATTTGTCTTTCATAAAATTATAGCTATCCTCTTGCAAAAAGCATTTGAATACTCTATAATGAACCTATAAGATTCTAACCTTTGTTGGCATGTCAGGCTGTTTTTAACAGCACTTATTAACGGAGGTTACAAAAATGAAAAGCAACATCAAAAAAGAAAATCAAACAAAAATGCAAAAACTTTTTCCCGAATACTATGGGCAAAAGGTAATACTGAAAGATCATGATTACATGATAGATTTTGATCCTGAAGAATTTCATAAAACTGTAGGGGCAGAAAAATTAACCTACGATGAATATCTGGATATACAAATGAAATCATCTCATGAAGTTAGAGCATACTTTAAAATTTGTTATTACAACATTCCTTTAGGTTTCAAAGGTCGTATTGAAAGAAGAACAAAGAACAATATCTGCTTTAAGCGTATATTTGTAGAAGGAATGTTCCCTGACGGAGTTTGTTTTGACGGTAAAGAAGAACATGTTTGGATGAGCAATGCCCAATTTGAAGAATACGAAATTGGCAATTGCGTATCATTCTTCGCAGAAGTTTACCGTTATGTCAAAACAAGCAACGGTAAGCGAATTGACTTTGCACTCAGAAATCCTGAGAATATTAAAAGAATCGAGCCATACGAACTGCCATCCGATAAAGAATTGTTTTTGCAGAAAATATCCAGAATCGTATGTGATAACTGCTACTTAAACGAACATTGCAATAAAATATTTTGCATACTAAAATCGTAAAATGCTGCAATAAAAAGGAAGGATGTTTTACTATGGCAAAATGGTGTTTTAACTACGATTCAGGCGAATATGAATATATCGACCGTAACGGTTTCAGTTTCAGTAGCGGCGAATTTGTTTTTAACTGGGATAACAGCGAATATCAAAATGAAGAAAATGATGATAATTTCCTTTGGCAAGATGACGATTTAGATTGGTAAATTTTGCACGATTTATCTTTTTGTAATTTTATTTTCATTCATAAAAAACCGATGCATCAAAATGACGCATCGGTTTTTTCAGTTTAGTTTTCAGCGGTAACACTATCCCTTTTTGAAAAGACGCAGCCGCAGTAGTTTTGGCGGTAGAGGTCATATTCTTTTGAAAGGATGATTGAACGCTTGTAGCCTTCACGCTTTTTGAAGTCACTGTACAGCCACGGAATGCCGTACTTCTCGGCAAGCTCCGCACCGATTGAATTGAGCAACTGCGCATTTTTCAGCGGACTGATTGTAAGCGTGGTTGTGAAATAATCAAAGCCGTGTTCCTTTGCGTAGCGTGCAGAGGATTCAAGTCGCAGTCTGAAACATTTTTCACACCGCTTTCCGCCCTCGGGTTCATTTTCAAGACCTTTGACATACTCAAAGTAATCCTTGGGCAAATATTCGCCTTCAATTACCTTTACAGGATGTTCAAACGGCATAAGCGACACAAGACGCTTTTCTTCGCTCAGACGGTAATTATACTCATCCGTAATCGAAATATTCGGATTGTAAAAATAGACCGTGATGTCAAAATATTTTGAAAGATACTCAAGGCAGTATGACGAACACGGGGCGCAACACACATGCAAAAGCAGCTTCGGGACTTTTCCCTCCCCCGTTATTTTTTCAATCACCCTGTCGAGTTCTTTTTGATAGTTTATCTTGTTCATACTATTATATAAATTTGCAAATGTAGTCAAAAAGTTCTTCGGCTGTGTCTGCAACAAACGGCGCACCTGCGTTCATAAGCTCGTTTTTCCCCCTGAATCCCCATGAAACACCTGCCATTTTTACACCAGCATTGTTTGCCGTAAAGACATCGACATCGCTGTCACCGACATAGAAACATTCTTCGGGAGTTACACCGCTCATATCGAGGAGTGCAAGCAGAGCATCAGGCTCGGGCTTTGTCTTATACTGTGGTTTCTGCCCCCATGCCTGAGTAAACCTGTGATTTGGAAATGCTTTTTTTAGCATTTTATCTACAAATTCATCTGGCTTGTTTGAAAGCACACCTGTTTTTACACCCTTTTCTGCAAGCTTTTCAAGCATTTCGGCACAACCGTCATATGCGGCAGTGTGGTCGTTGCAATGAACGGCATAGTGTCTGTCGTAATCAGCCTTGACCTTTTCAAAAAGCTCGTGGTCGGTCCACGCATCTCCCATTGCCCTTCTGATAAGCATTTCTCTGCCGTTTCCGACATATGTTTTATAATTTTCAACCGGCTTTTCTTCAAGACCGTTAAGCTTCAGACCGTAGTTCACACTTATAGCAAGATCGGTAAGCGAATTCATAAGCGTGCCGTCAAGATCAAATACTACCATTTTTACCATAAATATCACCTTAGTTTAATCCTTTTTCCTGTTCAAAAAGTATTGCTCTGCATGGTGCCGCCTCAACTCCGCCGAGCTTTATCGGAAACGCACACAAATCATATTCGCCGTCATCCACTCCCGAAAGATTGAGATTTTCGAGAACGGCAATATCCGCTCTGCCAAGTTCAAGATGTGTTTTAACTTCATCAAACGGAGGTGCGATTGACTCGGCATCCGTACCGACAAGCACCACCCTGCTTTGTGCAAGCACAATTGCGGCAGAATGTGAAAGGTATGTTTTGCCGTTCCCACGAAAGAGTATGCGTTTTCGGCAATACGGCAACAGCTTGTCCATATCTTCGCCCGTCAGCACACCCTTGACCGTTATTACGGTGCATTTTCCGTAGAAAGTGTTGAGCCTTAAATCGGTTATCCCTTTGCCGTCAGGGCAAAAGTGGAGAGGGGCGTCAATATGCGTGCCTGCATGAACGCACATAGAAATCTGCGAAAGATTGCACTCGTCATCTTCATCAATACTTCTCAGCGGAGTCACAACAGTTTCGGGATCACCCGGATATGTTTCGGTTGTAAGAGTGTCTCTCGAAATATCATGAATATACATACATCCTTCGCCTCTTTCCTTTTTGAACATTTTTAATTAACGCAGAGCGTAACTCCTCGGAGTCTAAGAAAAATATAACTCTGCTTAAATTCAGAACGACCCCACCGTATGAGTAAAGCGGAACATCTGCACTATGATTATACCACATATTACTGCACTTTGCACCTTTATCGGCAAAATTTCCTTGTTTTACGGCAAAAAATAACCCCACAGGAAAACCCTGTGGGGTAAATTGCAATTGTGAATTTAATCAACAGCGATTAATTTATTCAACAGAAATCGCTAAACCGACATTGCCTGTTTCGTAACCGCCAACGATGTACTTCTGAACAATAGTAGCATCCTTGATTGAGATTCTGCCATCCTCGTTAGCATCACATGTCTTGAATGCGTTAGCATCATCAGCAGCAATACTCATAAGGTTGATAGCAATCTTCTGAATTGTTGTAGCATCTACAACTGTAATTGAGTAGTCACCGTCAGCATCGCCGAGAAGCGGAACACGGTTACCGTCAATCTTAATATTAGCCTTAGCACCTGAGCGTGACGGATAATCAAACTTAGTAAGATCAAGTGTGATTGTTACATCAACGAGTGAATCTTCCGGATAACCGGCAGAAACTGTGTTAAGGAGCATATTTTCACCATTGAATGTAAGGTCAAAATCTTTGCCTATAGTAGCTGCGCTCTGCTCAGGAAGACCCCAGTTAGCAGCCCAATCGTCGTTAACTGCAAACTTGAACTGGTATGCAGCATCAGCAGATTCAACACCTGTGTATGTAATCTGATAAACCTTGTCAGCAATCTGAGTCATGTGGTTAACTTCAGCGTCAACGCCCCATGCTACACCGTTAAGCCAGCTGTTTTCACCGTTACCAACAACTGTAATGCTGTTGATTTCAAGGTCTGTAACCATTTTAACACCGTCACCTGTTACAGCAATCTCGTTTGTAGCAGGATTGAAAGTTACAGTTACATCACAAGCACTTTCTACATCGAAAGTTACATTGTTGTCTGTACCGTCAAGACCGATCCACTTCTGCTCGTCGCCTGTGTTTGCAACGACCTTGAGCTGATAGCTTTTGCCCACCGGAACAGCTGTAAATGTCTTTGTATAAACATCGCCGCTCTTTGTCATTACATTTTCGGGAGCGAGTGCAGGAGAACCCTGCCATTCATAACCTGTGAGTGACTCAACACCTGCTACAACATACTGTGTTGCGTCAGCAGGCTCTGTTGCAGGTTCTGTAGTGGGTTCTGTTGTGGGTTCAACAGTTGTAGGCTCAACAGTTGTGGGTTCAACAGTTGTAGGCTCAACAGTTGTAGGTTCTTCTGTTGCAGGAGCTGTTGTACCTGAAGGATCAACACCGAGAAGTGTAGCTACTGTTGTAAGCGGAGCACAGTCGGGATAAGCTACGGGATCAGCAAGCTCTGTTGCATACATTTCAGCATAAGCGTTGTAAACATCCATTGGCTCAGCCTCAACCTGTGCACAAATGTCAGCTACAGTTTCGGGAGTGTAGTTTTTAGGATTCTTAACAGCCCAGTTGAAAATAGCCTGTGCAACCATTTCTGCTCTTGAAAAGTAAACCGGGAATCTGCCCTCAGTTACATGACCGAGTGATGTGATTGCAGCCTTCGGACCGTAGTTATCGCTGTTATTCTTCCATGTTGCAGCAAAGTCACGCTTTGATGAATCTTCGGTATTCTCAACTGTACCGCCTGTGAGGTAAATTGTGTCGCCGAGACAAGGCTTGCCGAGTGTTACATTACAGGTCTGGTGACTCTGTGATTTAGTATCAATTGTTGAGAAAATTACAGCATAGTCAGCGTTGTCTTTAAGACCGCCGTGATTTGTGCCGTCAGCTGACTTCAATTTTGCAGTATCGAAGTAGTAAAGACCTGTAGCAGTATCCTTCTTACATTTCTCTGCCTTACCCTGCCAAGATGTTTCAGGTAAATCATCGCCTGCTACAGCGTAAAGGTGACAGTATACTGTCTTTGTTGTTCCCCACTCTGCAGGGAGATTAGATGCGTCAAAATAGATTTTTGTGTCGGTTTCTTCAGCTGATGCAGAGAATATGGTCAAGCCTGAAAAACAGGATACAGCCATAAGAACTGCAAGCACCAAACTGAGAACCTTGGATGATTTTTTCATCGCTAATTCCTCCTTTTTTGTTACTCAAATTTCGAGTAATTACATTATATATCAAAATGTTCAGATTTACAAGTGGTTTTTGGCAAGTTTGTAAATTTTTTCTAATTCTTGTTTTAAACCTATTGTTATGCGCCAACATTTGGTGTTTTCACTTGACAACAGTTGCAAATAATTGTATTATTTTAATGGTTATTTTTATCTATCTATCTGTTAAGAGAGGTTAAGTTATGGAAAACAGCAAAAAAACCATGGATAAAATCGTTGCCCTGTGTAAAAACAGAGGCTTTGTTTACCCAGGCTCCGAAATTTACGGCGGTCTTGCAAACACATGGGATTACGGTCCGCTCGGTGTTGCACTTAAAAACAATATCAAAAACGCATGGCTCAAAAAGTTTGTTCAGCAGAACAAATATAATGTAGGTCTTGACTCTGCAATTCTTATGAACCCGCAGACATGGGTTGCATCGGGTCATCTCGGTGGTTTCTCTGATCCGCTTATGGATTGTAAGGAATGTAAAACTCGTCACCGTGCCGACAACCTTATTGAAGATTTTGACGGCACAAATGTTGCAGGCTGGACAAATGAAGAAATGATGAATTACATCAAGGAAAAAGAGATTCCGTGCCCTAACTGCGGCAAGCACAACTTTACCGACATTCGTCAGTTCAACCTTATGTTCAAAACATTCCAGGGCGTTACAGAGGACAGCAAGAATGAAATTTATCTTCGTCCCGAAACTGCTCAGGGCATTTTCGTGAACTTCTCTAACATTCAGAGAACAAGCCGTAAGAAAGTTCCTTTCGGTGTTGCACAAATCGGTAAATCTTTCAGAAACGAAATCACACCCGGTAACTTTATTTTCCGTGTTCGTGAGTTTGAGCAGATGGAGCTTGAATTCTTCTGCAAGCCGGGCACTGACCTTGAATGGTTTGAATACTGGAGAGGGTTCTGCCGTGACTGGCTCTATTCTCTCAATATTAAGGAAGAAAATCTCCGTCTTCGTGACCATGCAAAAGAGGAGCTTTGTTTCTATTCAAAAGCCACAACAGACTTTGAATATCTCTTCCCGTTCGGTTGGGGCGAGCTTTGGGGCGTTGCCGACAGAACAGACTATGACCTTACACAGCACAGCAAAACAAGCGGTAAGACACTTGAGTATTTTGATCCGACAACAAACGAGAAGTACATTCCGTATGTTATTGAGCCGTCACTCGGTGTTGAGCGTCTTTTCCTTGCTCTTGTTGTTGAGGCTTATGATGAAGAAGTTATTGACGAAAAGGATACACGAGTTGTGTTAAGACTTCATCCGACACTTGCTCCGTACAAAGCTTGCGTTCTTCCGCTTTCAAAGAAGCTCAACGAGCAGGCCGGCAAGGTTTATGAACAGCTTTCAGCCGACTTTATGACTGATTATGACGATGCCGGTTCAATCGGCAAGCGTTACAGAAGACAGGACGAAATCGGTACTCCGTTCTGTATCACATATGACTTTGAGTCTGTTGACGACGGTTGTGTAACGGTTCGTGACCGTGACACAATGCAGCAGGAAAGAGTTGCAATTGACAAGCTCAACGATTATATCGCTGAAAAGATTAAGTTCTGATTTTAATATGATATTAAAAGGACATTCCAAATGGAATGTCCTTTTTTATTGCGTATTGCATTCATCGGATGCCGAAAAATTTTCTATCAAGATTGAATTTATAAATGGCACAAATTAGTAGCGGCGAACCTTGTTCGCCAATCAATTCGTGTCTTAACACGAATTGAATAAATGTCAAACTAATTTTAATATATAAATCAGTTAAAACAAATAATCTGTATTTGTTTGTTTTGGTTTTACTACCAAAACAAATGGCGAACAAGGTTCGCCGCTACAGTATGACAATTATTTTGCGGCATTTATATAATCTGTCTTATCACAAATATTGTGCCGTTACTTAGCGGGCGCCCAATGAGCGCCCTACTGATAATAACCGATAACAAAAACAGCGGATAACCTCAAAATTCGGGTTATCCGCTGTATGTTTTATTCAATATAATAATCTGAATTCAATCAAATTACTTTGAGAGGTTTGTGAGAACCTTTTTGATTCTCTCAACAGCCTCAATCGTGTTTTCTCTGTCACCGAATGATGTAAGGCGGAAGTAGCCGGCACCGTTTTCGCCAAAGCCCTCACCCGGAGTACCTACAACATTTGCCTCGTTGAGGAGGAGGTCAAAGAATTCCCAACTGCCCATATTGTTCGGACACTTGAGCCAGATGTAAGGTGAGTTCTTACCGCCTGTGTAGTAGATGCCGAGTTCATCAAGAGCAGATGCGATAATTCTTGCATTTTCCTGATAGTAAGAAATGTTCTCCTTGATCTGCTTCTGACCTTCTTCGCTGAATACAGCGGCAGCAGCACACTGAACAGGCCATGAAACACCGTTGAACTTTGTTGCCTGACGGCGGTACCATGTTGCATAGATATTGTGACCGTCACGCTCAAGCTCCTTAGGAATTACTGTGTAACCGCATCTTGTGCCTGTGAAGCCTGCTGTCTTTGAAAGTGAGCACATTTCAATCGCACATTTTCTTGCACCTTCGATTGCAAAAATTGAACGAGGAAGATCCTCTGTGATGAATGCCTCATACGCTGAATCGTAGAGGATTATTGCATCGTTTTTAAGAGCATAGTCAACCCAAGCCTTGAGCTGTTCGGCATTGTATGCAGAACCTGTCGGGTTGTTAGGTGAGCAAAGGTAGATGATGTCTGCCTTTACATTTTCATCAGGAAGAGCGGCAAAGCCGTTTGCCTCATTTGATGTAGCATAAACAATTTCTCTGCCTGCCATAATGTTTGAGTCAACATATACGGGGTAAACAGGATCGGTTACAAGAACAACATTATCCTTTGAGAAGATGTCACCTATGTTACCGCAGTCCGACTTTGCACCGTCTGATACAAAGATTTCGTCAGCGCCTACTGCAACACCAAAGCTCTTGTAATAATCTGAAATAGCCTGTCTGAGAAACTCGTAGCCCTCATAATCGGGATAGCCCTTGAAGGTTTCCTTGTGAGCAAGATCCTCTGCACCCTTTTTCATTGCTTCAACAACAACAGGAGCAAGCGGAAGGGTTACATCACCGATACCAAGCTTGATAACCTTTTTATCGGGATGAGCCGCAATATATGCATTTGTCTTTTTTGCAACATCTGCAAAAAGATAGTTAGGAACGAGATTGTCAAAATTTCTGTTAATCTTCATTAAAATCAGTCCTTTAAATCTGAAAGTTAAGTGGAAAAATCAATTACTTTTCAAGTGATGCTTTAATAAATTCTCTGAAAAGCGGATGAGCACGGTTCGGGCGTGACTTGAACTCGGGGTGATACTGAACAGCAACGAAGAAACGGTTGTCGGGAACTTCAACAGCCTCAACAAGAAGTCCGTTAGGTGAAGTACCTGTAATCTTCATGCCTGCATTTTCAATTTCCTCTCTGAAATCGTTATTGAACTCATAACGATGACGGTGACGCTCTGAAATTTCATGCTGACCGTAAGCCTTAGCCATAAGCGAATCGGGATTGATAACACACGGATATGCACCAAGACGCATTGTACCGCCCATATCCTCAATGCCTTCCTGTTCAGGCATAAGGTCAATAACATTATGCTTGCCCTCTGGTGTAAACTCACCGCTGTTGGCGTCAGCATAGCCGAGAACATCTCTTGCGTATTCGATTACTGCAGTCTGCATACCGAGGCAGATTCCGAGATACGGAATATCATGCTCACGGGCATATTTTGCAGCCATAATCTTACCTTCGATACCTCTGTTACCGAAGCCGCCCGGAACGAGGATACCGTCAACATCGCCGAGAAGCTCGTCAACCTTGTACTTTGTAAGAAGTTCGCAGTCAACCCACTTGATTTCAACATCAGCGGAATTTTCATAGCCGCCGTGACGAAGTGCCTCTGCAACAGAAAGATATGCGTCATGGAGAGCAACATACTTACCGCAAAGAGCAATCGTGCATTTCTTTGTGCGGTTGTTGATACGGCTAAGCATTTCTTCCCACTCGGAAAGGTCGGGCTTTTTGTCCGTTACAATATTGAGCTCACGACATACAACATTTGAGAAATTGCTCTTTTCAAGCATAAGAGGTGCCTGATAAAGCGTTGGGAGAGTAATATTTTCGATTACACAATCCGGCTTTACATTGCAGAAAAGTGCAATCTTGTTGAAAATGCTCTCCTCAAGAGGTTCGTCACAACGAAGAACGATGATATCGGGATTGATACCGAGTGAACGAAGCTCCTTTACAGAATGCTGTGTCGGCTTTGATTTGTGTTCCTCACTGCCCTTGATATAGGGAACGAGAGTTACATGAATAAAGATGCTGTTCTCTCTGCCGACTTCAAGAGATACCTGACGGATAGCCTCAAGGAACGGCTGGCTTTCGATATCGCCCACCGTACCGCCGATTTCCGTAATTACAACATCGGCATTAGTCTTTTCACCTACATTGTAGATAAAAGACTTGATTTCATTTGTGATGTGAGGAATTACCTGAACTGTCTTACCGAGATAGTCGCCGTGACGCTCCTTTTCAAGAACATTTGAGTAAACCTTACCTGTTGTGAGGTTTGAATACTTGTTAAGGTCCTCATCAATAAAACGCTCATAATGGCCGAGGTCGAGGTCGGTTTCTGCACCGTCCTCCGTTACATATACCTCGCCGTGCTGATACGGGCTCATTGTACCCGGATCGACATTGATATACGGGTCAAGCTTTTGAGCAACAATCTTGAGTCCTCTTGCCTTTAAAAGTCTGCCGAGAGATGCGGCTGTGATACCCTTGCCAAGACCGGATACGACACCGCCTGTTACAAATATATATTTTTTATTTTTCTTATGTTCGGTTATCTCCACGATTACACCTCAACTTCGCCTTCAAATACTTTTTCCGCATTACCTGTCATATATACCGTTTCATCAGTATAGTTGATAATAAGATCGCCGCCCTTGAGCTTAATCTTGATGTCTTCGCCCTTTTTGCAGAAACCGTTTTCACAAGCGGCAACCGCAACGGCACAAGCACCTGTACCGCAAGCCCATGTTTCGCCTGAGCCACGCTCCCACACTCTCATCTTGATTGTATGGTCATCGAGAACTGTTACAAATTCTGTATTCACTCTTTCAGGGAAGAGCTTATCGTTTTCAAACTCAGGTCCTACGGTTTCAATATCAAGATTATCAATATCGTCCATGAATACCACGCAGTGTGGGTTGCCCATTGATACGCAGGTGATGTTATAGTTCTTGCCTGCAATTTCAACAGGTCTGTCAACAACCTTGTCACCGTCAAGAACAACAGGAATTTCCTTCGGTTCAAGAATAGCCTTGCCCATATCAACTCTGAGACGGTTAACCTTTCCGCCTGAAGTATAAGCCTTGAGTTTCTTGATACCGCTGAGTGTTTCAATTGTAATTTCGTCTTTTTCGTTGATATCAACCATACCGTGGTCATAGAGGAACTTACCTACGCAACGGATACCGTTACCGCACATCTTACCTTCTGAACCGTCAAGGTTGTACATTTTCATCTTTGCGTCTGCAACCTTTGAAGGGCAAACAAGAATAATACCGTCGCCGCCGATACCGAAATGTCTGTCGGAAAGTCTTACAGCAAGCGCCTCGGGGTTGCTGATTTCCTGATCAAAAGTGCTGCAATAGATATAGTCATTGCCTATACCCTGCATCTTAGTGAATTTTAACATAAGCTTTTCCTCTCTCATGTGGTTAATGTCGATAAGCTCCGTGCTGTGCTGTGAATAGTGGCTCTTGAGGCAATCTGCAAGTGCATTTGCCGTGTCAAGAGATGTAAGACACGGAATATTTCTTTCAACAGTCTTACGACGAATTTTAACAGAATCTCTTGAAGGAATTCTGCCCTTTGCAGATGTTGAAATAACATACTGAATCTTGCCCGATTCAATGAGTGTAAGAGTATTGTTTGTCTTGGACTCGTGAATTTTCTTTACGCTTACGGCGTCAATACCGTACTTCTTGAGTACATCCGCTGTACCCTCTGTTGCGTAGATTCTGAATCCGAGGTCGTAGTATTTCTTGGCGATTTCACCGATTTCAGCCTTATCAGAATTACGGACTGTGATGAACACACCGCCCTTTTTCTTCATCTTGTAGCCTGCACCGATGAGTCCCTTATAAAGAGCCTCCTCAAGTGTGCCTGCAACACCGAGAACTTCACCTGTTGACTTCATCTCGGGGCCGAGGTGGTTATCAACATTGATAAGCTTTTCAAAGCTGAATACGGGAACCTTAACCGCAATGTAAGGACTCTTTCTGTAAAGACCTGTGCCGTAGCCCATATCTTTGAGCTTTTCACCGAGCATTGCTCTTGTTGCAAGGTCAACCATAGGAACGCCTGTTACCTTACTGATGTAAGGGATTGTTCTTGAAGAACGGGGATTTACTTCGATAACATAGAGTTCGTCTTTATAGATAAGGTACTGAATGTTTACAAGTCCCTTTGTACGGAGTTCGATTGCAAGGTTCTTTGAGCTTTCAATAATAATCTGAGTCATTCTGTCTGAGAGATTCCATGCCGGATAAACCGCAATTGAGTCGCCCGAGTGAACACCGGCACGCTCGATATGCTCCATAATACCCGGAATAAGAATATCTTCACCGTCACAAATGGCGTCAACTTCAAGCTCTGTACCCTGAAGGTACTTATCAATAAGAATCGGATTTTCAATATTCTGTGCAAGAATGATTGCCATATACTCTTTGACATCATCTTCGTTGAATGCAATAATCATATTCTGACCGCCGAGAACATATGACGGACGGAGAAGAACAGGATAACCGATTTTGTCTGCAACTTCGAGAGCCTCGTCTGTTGTCATAACCGTTACGCCACGGGGACGCTTGATGTGATACTTTTCAAGAAGCTCGTCAAAACGCTCTCTGTCCTCTGCCATATCAATGGCATCGTATGATGTGCCGAGAATATTTACACCGTTGTCGCTGAGGAACTTTGTAAGCTTAATTGCTGTCTGTCCGCCGAATGCAACAACTACACCGAACGGATTCTCTGTCTTTATTATGCCCATAACATCTTCGGTTGTGAGCGGTTCAAAATAAAGTCTGTCGGCTGTATCAAAGTCTGTTGATACTGTTTCAGGGTTGTTGTTTACGATAACAACATCGTAGCCTGCCTTTTTGAGCGCCCATACGCAGTGAACAGACGCATAGTCAAATTCGATACCCTGACCGATTCTGATAGGACCCGAACCGAATACGATAACTGTTTTCTTATCGCTCTTCTGCTCTCTGATGAATTCCTCTGCTTCATTTTCCTTATCAAATGTTGAATAGAAGTAAGGAGTTTCAGCCTCAAATTCTGCGGCGCAGGTATCAACCATTTTATAAACAGGAACAAGCGGATTTTCAACCTTCTTGCCTGTGATTTTTTCAATTGTTCTGTCAAGGAATCCCTTGTTCTTGGCACGAACATAGAGATCCTCCGTAAGCTCGCCGTTCTTGAGTTCGTTTTCAACGGCAATAAGATTTTTGAGCTTTTCAAGGAACCACTCGTCAATGAGAGTGATGTTGTGAATCTGTTCTACTGTAATACCTCTCTTGAGAGCCTCATATACGCAGAAGATTCTTCTGTCATCGCAAACGCTGAGTCTGTCATAAACCGATGCGTTTGAAAGCTCTGCAAATTCCTTGTCGTTGAGAGTATCGTGAGAAATCTCGGCACCTCTTACGGCTTTCATAATAGCCTGTTCAAATGTCGGAGCAATAGCCATAACCTCGCCTGTTGCCTTCATCTGAGTACCGAGTGTTCTCTTTGCATATACAAATTTATCGAAAGGCCATTTCGGGAATTTTACAACAACATAGTCAAGCGCCGGCTCAAAGCAAGCGTATGTTGTACCTGTAACGGCATTCTTGATTTCATTAAGTGTGTAACCGATAGCAATCTTAGCGGCAACCTTTGCAATAGGATAACCTGTTGCCTTTGACGCAAGTGCCGATGAACGGGATACACGGGGATTAACCTCGATAACCGCATATTCAAATGTTTCGGGGTTGAGTGCGAACTGGCAGTTACAACCGCCCTCTACCTTAAGCGCAGAGATAATGTTGAGAGCCGCACTTCTGAGCATCTGATATTCCTTGTCGGCAAGTGTTACCGTAGGAGCGATAACGATTGAGTCGCCTGTGTGAACGCCTACAGGATCGAAGTTTTCCATTGAGCAGACAGTAATAACATTTCCGTCGCTGTCACGCATAACCTCAAACTCGATTTCCTTCCAACCTGAGATACATTTTTCAACAAGCACCTGTGTGATAGGAGAAAGTTCAAGACCGTTTGATGTGATTTCACGAAGCTCTTCCTCGTTATCGACAATACCGCCGCCTGTACCGCCGAGTGTGAATGCAGGACGGATAATTACAGGATAACCGATTTCATCGGCAAACTTAACAGCTGATTCAACATCTGTAACAACAAGTGACGGAATAACAGGCTGACCGATTTCAATCATTGTGTCTTTGAAAAGCTGTCTGTCCTCTGCCTTGTCAATTGTTTCGGGGTTTGCACCGAGAAGCTGAACATTGTATTTATCAAGAAAACCCTCTTTTGCAAGCTGCATTGAAAGGGTAAGACCCGTCTGACCGCCGAGGGTTGAAAGAAGGCTGTCAGGGCGTTCCTTTTTGATGATTCTCTTAACTGTTTCAAGTGTCAACGGCTCAATGTAGATTTTATCAGCCATTGCGTTATCAGTCATAATTGTAGCAGGGTTTGAGTTTACGAGAATAACCTCAAGTCCTTCTTCTTTAAGCGCACGGCAAGCCTGTGTGCCTGCATAGTCAAATTCGGCAGCCTGACCGATTACGATAGGGCCCGAACCGATTACCATAACTCGTTTGATATTCTTTTTGAGTGGCATATAATCATTCCTCGTTCAAGTAATTATTGTATCTGTTCTTATGCTGAATAGTAATCCGAATTTCGGACTCTTATTTTCTGTTGTTCTTCATCAATTCAATAAAACGGTCAAACAAAAATGCTGTATCGTGAGGACCGCCGCAAGCTTCCGGATGGAACTGAACCGAGAAAGCAGGCATATTTGTGTAGTTTACGCCCTCGCAGGTGTTATCATTACCGTTTACAAAGCTTACTTTGCCGTTCTCGGGCATACTGTCGCTTACAACAGCGTAACCGTGGTTCTGTGATGTAATGTAAACTCTGCCTGTTTCAACCTCTTTTGCAGGCTGGTTTGCACCTCTGTGACCGTACTTGAGCTTTTCTGTTTTTGCACCCTGTGAAAGTGCAAGGAGCTGGTGACCAAGACAGATACCGAAGGTCGGAATCCCGAAGTCACAAAGCTTTTTGAGCTCTGCAATAATCTCTGTGTTGTCCGAAGGATCTCCCGGTCCGTTTGAAAGCATTACGCCGTCGGGATTCATAGCCTTAATTTCATCCGCTGTTGTGTGGGCGGGAACGACTGTAAGGTTACAACCTCTCTTAACAAGCTCTCTGCCGATGTTATGCTTTGCGCCAAAATCCATAAGCACAACATTGAGGTCGCCGTTTTCAGCGTCAAAATGCTCTTTTTCTTTTATAGTAGTGCTTTCAACAGCCTCTGTAATAACATAGTTCTTAATCTCGTCAAGTTCTTCCTTTGTTACATCGGGAGAATAGGAGATTTTGCAGTTCAGAACACCGTATTCACGCACAATTCTTGTGAGCGCACGGGTGTCAATTCCGTAAATGCCGGGAATTCCCGACTCTTTTAAAAAGGTGTCAAGATCACCCTCACAACGGAAGTTTGAAGGAACTTGGCACCATTCTCGTACAATATAACCTTTCAGTGACGGAGAGTCACTCTCAAAATCGGCAGGGATAACACCATAGTTGCCGATTAAAGGGAATGTCTGAATAACCACCTGACCGTAATAGCTGGGGTCGGTGAGTGTTTCAAGATAACCTGTCATTGCTGTAGTAAAAACAAGTTCTCCCGTAGTTTCTTTTTCGGCACCAAACGCCTTGCCCTCAAAAACTGTTCCGTTTTCAAGGATTAAGTATGCCGCACGGCTCATAAAAACACATTCCTTTCAATAAACTAAAAAAATCGCAGTCAGTTCTCATATGTTCTGATAACCTGCTTTGCAACCTCAAGCTTGCTTGTTCTGAGATCCATAGCCTGTTTTTCAAGATAGCGATGCGCCTGATCTTCGGACATATTAAGGCAGGTAATAAGCAGGAACTTTGCTCTGTTTATTATCTTCATATCCGCAACCATATGCTTGAGCTTTTCATTTTCCTCAATCACACGGAACATACGCATCTTAAAACATTCCGTAAACTGCAAAAAGTGGTGAAACAGGTGCTTGTTTACGGGCTTTGCAATAACAAGAACACCGTGCTCCGTGAGTGCGTCATTCACATAATCCGCATTACGCTGCGGAACGATAATCACAACACTTGAACGGGTTGTTCCGGCAAAGTACTTTGAAAGCTCAATGCCGTTTTCCTTTTCAAGCGGTGCATTGACGCAGATGAGGTCAAAAACCTCACCATTTGCAAGCTCCTTAGCCTCCTGTGAGGTTTGGCAGACGGAAATCTCCGTATAGCCTTCGCTTCCGAGCAATTGTGACAAAGAAACGGCACTCTGTTCAGAGTGTGAAATCAACAAAGCATTTTTCAAGAACCTCACCACCGCATATTGTTTCATTCATCTTATTATTTTACAAGATTAACCCCTATTGTTATTTACTTAAAGGAATTATGACAATATTTTTTACAATTTTGTAAAAACATTTTCATTGCAAATTTGTTTTACACTTTTCAACATTTTTCGGGCTTTACAACAAATTGTCTTTTCATTATTATTTATGGTTTTAAGCTGTATAATTCAAATATCATTCATAGTGTAAACTTTGATTTTTGACACTATATATAGTATAGAGCCAAAACACCCCGAACAGCTATTGCCGTTCGGGGCGTCTCGGTTTATGTGAATTAAAAAGGATAGGTTAATTAAGCTATTGGGGATTATTCAACATCCTGCATAGCGTCGTAGCCTGTTTCGCCTGTTCTAACCTTAACAACATCTTCAACATCATAGATAAAGATTTTGCCGTCACCGATGTGACCTGTGTAAAGTGCCTTAACAGCCGCATCAACAACTGCCTTTACAGGAACCTTGCAAACTACGATTTCAACCTTCATCTTAGGAAGGAGGTTACTTTCAATAGCAACACCACGGTAATACTCTGCTTTACCCTTCTGAGCACCGCAACCGAGTACCTGAGATACTGTCATACCTGTGATGCCGAGCTTATCCATTTCTTCTTTAAGAGCTTCAAGCTTTGACTGCTTGAGAAGAATGTCAATCTTAGTAATCTTTGTTCCGTCGGTAGCCATATCATACTTGCCGGCAAGCTGAACGGGAACTGCCTGAGTTACAGGAACATTGTCTTCAACATCAAATGTTTCATCAAGTGAAGCTGTACCGACACCGATTGGCATAAAGTCTGCATACGCGCTGATAAGACCGTGCTCGCAGATATCGAGGCCCTTCATTTCTTCGTCCTTTGTAACACGAAGACCTACTGTCTTTTTGATGATTGTGAATACGATAATCATGCAAACAACTGTCCAAGCTACGATTGTAACAATGCCGAGAGCCTGCTTACCAAGCTGAGCAAAGCCACCGCCGTAGAAAAGACCTGTGATGCCGTTCTGACCGTTACCTGTTGCGAAAAGACCTACTGCAAGGCCGCCCCACATACCGTTTACGCCGTGTACCGAGAATGCGCCGACAGGATCATCTATTTTAAGCTTGATATCAACAAATTCAACTGCTACTACGATGAGGATACCTGAAACGATACCGATAACTGCTGCGCCGATTGCGTCAACATCTGCACAACCTGCCGTGATTGCTACAAGACCTGCGAGTGATGCGTTAAGACACATTGAAACATCAGGCTTGCCGTTCTTGATCCATGTAAAGAGCATGGTTGTTACTGTTGCAACTGCCGGAGCAATTGTTGTTGTAAGAAGAATCTGACCGAGACGAGCGCCGTCTTCAGCAGCGGCACCGTTAAAGCCGTACCATGCAAACCAAAGAATGAATACACCGAGAGCACCGAGTGTGATGCTGTGACCGGGGATAGCGTTTACCTTGCCGTTCTTGCCGTACTTACCGATACGGGGTCCGAGAATGATTGCGCCGACAAGTGCCGAGATACCGCCGACCATATGAATTACTATTGAACCTGCAAAGTCGATACAGCCGAGCTTTGCAAGCCAACCCTGACCGTTCCAAACCCAACCTGCTTCAATCGGGTAAACAACGAGTGAAATAATTGCGCTGTAAACACAGTATGCCGAGAATTTTGTACGCTCTGCCATAGCACCTGAAACGATAGTAGCTGCTGTAGCACAGAATACAAGCTGGAATACGAATGAGTTCCAATCAAAGTTCATCCAGTCTGTAAACATATTGAGGTTGGGAACACCGATGAATCCTGCAACATAGTCCTCAGACATCATAAGTCCGAAGCCTAACAGGCTGAATACAACCGTACCGATACAAAAGTCCATCAGGTTTTTCATAATGATGTTACCTGCGTTTTTAGCTCTTGTAAAACCGGTTTCAACCATTGCGAATCCGCACTGCATAAAGAACACGAGTAATGCGCCGATCATAAACCAGACGCCTGTGCCTCCGTAAATTAGTTCTGCCATATAAATCTCTCCTTTTATCAAAATAACAAAAACGGCGTGGAGTTGACAGTTTAATTCTGTCAATCACACGCCGTTGTGTTACCTGTTATACAATATAAATAATGTTATTTAGTATAAATAGAGGTTCTATCAATCACACACCGAAAAGAAGTTCGCCGTATGAAGGATAAGGCCAGTATTCTGAAGCTGTTTCTGTTTCCATTGCGTCACCGACAGCTCTGAGTTCCTGCATAAGTGCAAATACTGTTTCTCTGTAGTACTTAGCATACTTGAGGTTGTCATCGCTGTAGTCGCTTGCCTTGATAACAGCCTCTTCAAGCTCTGCAGTTTTCTTTGAGAAACATACAAGTTTGTTTGAAAGGCTTGTAATGAGGTCTTCCTCAACACTTGTAGGAATAGCGTCTGAAAGTGCCTTCTTGGCAAGTGCTGTATCCGTAAGATCTCTTACATATGATGTAACGGCAGGAAGAATGTTCTTCTTAGCCATATCAATCATTGTGAGAGCCTCAATGTTAATCTGCTTAGAATAGCTTTCAAGCTCAATTTCATATCTTGCACGGATTTCGTCTGCCGAACAAATCTTATTCTTAACAAAGAGGTCAACATTCTTCTTGTCAAGGAAGTGTTCCATTGCGTCAGGAAGTGACTTGAGGTTAAGAAGTCCTCTTCTTTCAGCCTCTTCAACCCACTCGGGAGCGTAGTTGTTGCCGTTGAAGATAATGTTCTGATGCTCTGTGAATACTTTCTTAACAAGAGCCTTGATAGCTGCGTCCATATCATCCGCATCTTTAAGCTCATCGTAGAACTCTGAAAGTTCTTCGGCTACCATAGTGTTGAGCATATAGTTAGGGCAGGCAATGTTAAGTGAAGAACCAAGTGCTCTGAATTCAAACTTGTTACCTGTGAATGCAAAAGGTGATGTACGGTTACGGTCTGATGTGTCCTTCATAAAGTCAGGAAGAACATCAACGCCTGTTCTCATCTTCTGCTTACCCTTGCTTACATATTCTCTGTCATTGATGATTGAATCAACGAGTTCGCCGAGGTCATCACCAAGATACATTGAAATGATTGCAGGCGGTGCTTCGTTAGCACCGAGACGGTGGTCGTTACCTGCCGATGCAACCGTGATTCTGAGAAGATCCTGATACTCGTGAACAGCCTTTACAACTGCTGCAAGGAAAAGCTGGAACTGAAGGTTGTTTTCAGGAGTCTTGCCGGGATCAAGAAGGTTTTCGCCTGTGTTGGTCGAAATTGACCAGTTGTTGTGCTTACCGGAACCGTTGACACCTGCGAACGGCTTTTCGTGAAGAAGACAAACAAGACCGTGTCTTTCGGCAACCTTCTTCATAACTTCCATTGTAAGCTCGTTGTGATCGGTTGCAATGTTTGTTGTTGTGAAGATAGGAGCAAGCTCGTGCTGTGAAGGAGCAACTTCGTTATGCTTTGTCTTTGCAAGGATACCGAGTTTCCAGAGTTCCTCGTCAAGGTCTTTCATATAAGCAGCAACTCTTGTCTTGATTGCACCGAAGTAATGGTCGTCAAGTTCCTGTCCTTTAGGAGCTTTTGCACCGAAAAGTGTTCTGCCTGTATAAATAAGATCCTCTCTCTGATCGTAAGCGTCCTTATCAATAAGGAAGTATTCCTGCTCCGGACCTACTGTTGTTGTAACTCTTGTAACATCTTCTTTGCCGAGAAGATGAAGAATCTTTACAGCCTCTGTATTCATTCTCTCCATTGAACGAAGAAGAGGAGTTTTCTTATCGAGAACCTCGCCTGTATAAGAACAGAATGCTGTAGGAATGTAAAGTGTTCCGTCCTTAACGAATGCATATGATGTCGGATCCCATGTTGTATAGCCTCTTGCCTCGAATGTGGCACGAATACCGCCACTCGGGAAAGAAGAAGCATCAGGCTCGCCCTTTACAAGCTCTTTACCTGAGAACTCCATGATAACCTGACCTTCACCGTTCGGTGCGATAAAGCTGTCATGCTTTTCGGCTGTGATACCTGTCATCGGCTGGAACCAGTGTGTGTAGTGGGTACAGCCCATTTCAACTGCCCAGTCCTTCATAGCAGCCGCAACAACATTTGCAACGCTGAGGTCAAGCGGTTCACCGTTCTGGATTGTCTTTTTCAAAGCCTTGTAAGTTGACTTTGGAAGTCTTTCCTGCATCTTCTGGTCATTAAATACCATGCTGCCAAAAATTTCGGGAACTTTTGCCATTTTAATTCTCTCCTATCCATTTTGAAAATAAATTTTAATGGTCTGATTTTTGCTTTATAAAAACAGAAAAGGACACTGTAAGCCTCAGCTCACAGCGCCCTTGCTGTCTTTGATGTTGTTAGTATATTCCACTTTTGCGAATTTGTCAATACATTTTTTGAAAAAAGTTTTGAAATTGCAAGTTTTATTAAATTTCCTGCAAAATTAAGCTGAAACACCAATAAGAGTTGCATATTTTCTACAACAATCGCAGTAAAATGAAAGTTTTACCCTTAAAAGTTGCAATTTTCCTCTATTTTCCCTTGACAAAGCACAATGTATAGTTATATAATCTAAGTGCTGATTTTTCTTGATCAACGATGACAGGGCATTTCAGAACATCAGCCGACCTGCACATTCACCTTTGCAGGATATAGCACAGGCTGAGCATAGCGGTTTTACCGCTGAGAAGAGATTGGGCATTTTACAATTACATATATATGATTGATTATTAACCGGCAGAACATTAATTGCCACTTTGAACCGATAAGTTTACGAAAGCAAACTTCCTTTTACATATATATGTATATAAAAAGTCCGCTGAATAATTTTTGTGATTAACAGGAAAGGGTGATCATTAATGGAACAGACAGTCAGAGAGAACAACAAGACTCTGTATTCTCCGAAGTTTGAACATGATAACTGCGGTATCGGAGCTGTTGTTAATATTAAGGGTATCAAGTCACACGACACCGTGGCAAACGCTCTGACAATTGTTGAAACTCTCGAACACAGAGCAGGTAAGGATGCCGAAGGCAAAACAGGTGACGGCGTAGGTATTCTTCTCCAGATTTCACACAAATTTTTTAAGAAGGCAGCTGCTGAAATCGGCATTAAGCTCGGTTCCGAAAGAGATTACGCTGTAGGTATGTTCTTCTTCCCTCAGAATGAGCTTGCAAGAAATCAGGCAAAGAAGATGTTTGAAATCATTGCAGAAAAAGAAGGTCTTACAGTTCTCGGCTGGAGAAATGTTCCTTCAAAGCCCGAGGTCCTCGGTCACAGAGCTGTTGAATGTATGCCTGCAATTATGCAGTGCTTTATCAAAAGACCTCACGGTGTAAAAAGAGGCCTTCCGTTCGACAGAAAGCTCTATGTTGCAAGAAGAGTTTTTGAACAGAGTAATGAAGACACATATGTAGTTTCACTTTCAAGCAGAACTATTGTATATAAAGGTATGTTCCTTGTCGGCGATCTCCGTAACTTCTTCCTTGATCTTCAGGACGATGATTACGAGTCTGCAATCGCTATGGTTCACTCCCGTTTTTCAACCAACACAAATCCAAGCTGGCAGAGAGCTCATCCTAACAGAATGATTGTTCACAACGGTGAAATCAACACAATCAGAGGCAACGCTGACAAGATGCTTGCCCGTGAGGAAACAATGCGTTCGGAGCATCTCAAGGGCGACCTTGACAAGGTTATCCCTGTTGTAAACACAGAGGGTTCAGACTCTGCAATGCTTGATAACACACTTGAATTTCTCGTAATGAGCGGTATGGAGCTTCCTCTTGCCGTTATGATTACAATTCCGGAGCCGTGGGATAATAACGGCACAATGAGCCAGAAGAGAAAGGACTTCTATCAGTATTATGCAACAATGATGGAGCCGTGGGACGGTCCTGCGTCAATCCTTTTCTCTGACGGCGACATTATGGGTGCGGTTCTTGACCGTAACGGTCTGCGTCCGTCAAGATATTACATCACGGATGACGGCAACCTCATTCTTTCATCGGAAGTCGGCGCACTTCCTATTGATCCCGCAAAGATTGTTACAAAGGAAAGACTTCGCCCGGGCAAAATGCTCCTTGTCGATACGGTTCAGGGCAGACTCATTGATGACGATGAACTCAAAGAGTATTATGCGTCAAAACAGCCTTACGGCGAATGGCTCGACAGTAATCTTGTTTGTCTTAAAGACCTCAAAATTCCTAATATGAAGGTTGAGGAGCATTCATATAAAGAAAGACAAAAACTCCAGAAGGCTTTCGGATATACCTACGAAGATGTTATGACATCAATCCTTCCTATGGCAAAGAACGGCACAGAGTCAATTGCCGCAATGGGTACAGACAGTCCGCTTGCAGTTCTTTCAAAAGAACCGCAGCCGCTTTTCAACTACTTCAAACAGCTCTTTGCACAGGTTACAAACCCGCCGATTGACGCAATCCGTGAGGAAGTTGTAACATCAACAACAATTTATATCGGTGAGGACGGCAACATCCTTGAGGAGCGTCCCGAAAACTGCAAGGTTATGAAGATTCACAACCCGATTCTTACATCAACCGATATTCTCAAAATCAAGAATATGCACATTCCGGGCTTTAAGGTTGCGGTTATCCCGATTCTCTACTACAAGAACACAAGACTTTCAAAGGCTGTTAAGCGACTTTTCATTGAAGCTGACAAGGCTTACAATGACGGTGCAAATATTCTTATCCTCTCCGACAGAGGAGTTGACGAAAACCATCTTGCAATTCCGTCACTTCTTGCAGTATCCGCTCTTCATCAGCACCTTGTTGCAACAAAGAAGAGAACTTCACTTGCAATGATACTTGAAAGCGGTGAGCCGAGAGAAGTTCATCATTTTGCAACACTTCTCGGCTACGGTGCAAGTGCAATCAACCCGTATCTTGCTCAGGAAACAATTCACGAGCTTATCGGTGATGACCTTCTTGACAAGGACTACTACGCAGCAGTTGACGATTACAACAGCGCAGTTCTCCACGGCATCGTAAAGATTGCGTCAAAAATGGGTATTTCAACAATCCAGTCATATCATGGCTCACAGATTTTTGAGGCTATCGGTATCGGCAAGGATGTTATTGACGAATACTTCACGGGCACAGTCAGCAGAATCGGCGGTATCACAATCAAGGATATCGAAAAGAATGTTGACAAACTTCACACAGCGGCATTTGATCCGCTTGACCTCGGTGTAAGCGATGAGCTTGAATCCCGTGGTTCACACAAGTTCAGAAGCGGCAAAGAGGAACACCTCTACAATCCGCAGACTATATATATGCTCCAGCAGGCAACAAGAACAGGCGACTATGAGCTTTACAAAAAGTATTCTCATATGATTTCCGAAGAAATGGATCCTGTAAATATCAGAGGTCTTTTCGACTTCAACTTTGCAGAAACTCCTGTTCCGCTTGATGAGGTTGAAAGCGTTGATTCAATCGTAAAGCGTTTCAAGACAGGCGCTATGTCCTACGGTTCAATCTCACAGGAGGCTCACGAAACACTTGCGATTGCAATGAATCAGCTTCACGGCAAGTCAAACTCCGGTGAGGGCGGCGAAAGCCTTGAACGACTTCTCACAAAAGGACAGAAGGTTGACAGATGTTCTGCAATCAAGCAGGTTGCGTCAGGTCGTTTCGGTGTTACATCAAGATACCTCACATCCGCAAACGAAATTCAGATTAAAATGGCTCAGGGTGCAAAGCCGGGCGAAGGCGGACATCTTCCGGGCAAAAAGGTTTATCCCTGGATTGCAAAAACCCGTCATTCAACACCGGGTGTATCGCTCATCTCTCCCCCACCGCACCACGACATTTACTCAATTGAGGACCTTGCACAGCTTATCTACGACCTCAAAAATTCTAACAAAGATGCAAGAATCTCTGTTAAGCTCGTTTCGGAATGCGGTGTAGGTACGGTTGCCGCAGGCGTTGCAAAAGCAGGTGCAGGCGTAATCCTTATTTCAGGTTATGACGGCGGTACAGGCGCTGCTCCGAGAAACTCAATCTACAATGCAGGTCTGCCGTGGGAACTCGGTCTTGCCGAGGCTCATCAGACACTCATTATGAACGACCTTCGTAACAAGGTTGTTATTGAAACCGACGGTAAGCTTATGAACGGCCGTGATGTTGCAATTGCCGCAATGCTCGGTGCAGAGGAATTTGGTTTTGCAACTGCGCCACTTGTAACTCTCGGTTGTGCAATGATGAGAGTATGTAACCTTGATACCTGCCCGTTCGGTGTTGCCACACAGAACCCCGAGCTCAGAAAGAGATTCTGCGGCAAGCCCGAATATGTAATAAACTTTATGAAGTTTGTAGCAAGCGAACTTCGTGAATATATGTCAAAGCTCGGTGTAAAAACCGTTGATGAGCTTGTCGGAAGAATTGACCTCATCAAGAGAAAAGAAGGCATCACAGGACAGGCTGCCGAGGTTGACCTTTCTAACATTCTTGATACAAACTTTGTTTCGGAAAAGGTTGAATACAACAAAAAGAGCCTTTATGATTTCAAGCTTGAATCAACACTTGACGAGAGAATCCTCTGCAAAGAATTTGCAAAGGTTCTTGCAAAAGGCACAAAGAAAAAGGTTGAAGTCAATGTTAAGAACACTGACCGTTCATTCGGTACAATCTTCGGTTCTGAGGTTACAAGAAAGCATTACAACAACCTTGATGACGATACATTTACAGTAGTCTGCAACGGTTCGGGCGGTCAGAGCTTTGGTGCATTCATTCCAAAGGGACTCACACTTGAACTTGTGGGCGACTCAAACGACTACTTCGGCAAGGGACTTTCAGGCGGTAAGCTGGTAGTTTATCCTCCGAAGAACTCAACATTTGACGCAGGTAACAACATCATCATCGGTAATGTTGCACTTTACGGTGCAACAAGCGGCAAGGCATTCATCAACGGTGTTGCAGGCGAGCGTTTCTGCGTAAGAAACTCAGGTGCAACGGCAGTTGTTGAGGGTGTCGGCGACCACGGTTGTGAATATATGACAGGCGGTCGGGTTGTTGTTATCGGCAAAACAGGCAAAAACTTTGCCGCAGGTATGTCCGGCGGTGTTGCCTATGTTCTTGATGAAGAAAGAGATCTTTACACAAAGCTCAACAAAGAAATGGTTCTCTTCTCTGAGGTAACAGAAAAGTACGATATAATCGAACTCAAAACGCTTATAGAAGAACATGTTGCAGCAACAGGTTCACAGAGAGGCAAGAAAATCCTTGATAACTTTGACGAGTATCTTCCGAAATTCAAGAAGATTATTCCGCACGACTACAAGAGAATGATGGCTGCAATTGCCGCTTATGAAGAAAAAGGTCTTACAAACGAGCAGGCACAGATTGAAGCTTTCTACGAAATTGTGAATAATAAATAAGGAGGGGATATTTATGGGAAAGCCAACAGGATTTATGGAATATAAGCGTGAGGATGCCCCGGCATACTCCGTAAAAGAAAGAATCAAAAATTTTGACGAATTTCACGATCCCCTCAGCAAAGAGGATCAGCAAAAACAGGGTGCAAGATGCATGGACTGCGGCGTGCCTTTCTGTCAGGCAGGAATGCAGATTGGTTCTGCATTCTCAGGCTGTCCGCTTAACAACCTCATTCCCGAATGGAATGACCTCATCTACAAGGGCAACTGGGAACAGGCTTACAACCGTCTTAAAGTTACAAACAACTTCCCCGAATTCACATCCCGTGTATGTCCCGCTCTCTGTGAAAAGGCATGCACCTGCGGTGCAAACGGTGACGCTGTCAGCGTAAGAGCCAACGAATACGGAATCATTGAAAATGCCTATGAAGAAGGTCTTGCAGACGCAAGAATTCCAAAGGTAAGAACAGGCAAGAAAATTGCAATCATCGGTTCGGGTCCATCGGGACTTGCCGCTGCCGACCAGCTCAATCAGCGCGGTCACTCTGTAACGGTATTTGAACGCAATGACAGAGTAGGCGGTCTGCTTATGTACGGCATTCCGAATATGAAGCTTGAAAAAGATGTTATCGAACGCAAGATTAACATTATGGAAGAAGAAGGCGTAACCTTTGAAACCTGCTCAAATGTCGGCAAAGACATCAAGGCAAGCGAAATTCTCAAGGACTTTGACCGTGTAATCCTTGCTTGCGGTGCATCAAATCCGAGAGATATCAAAGTTCCCGGCAGAGAGGCTAACGGCATTCACTTTGCCGTTGACTTCCTCAAATCAACAACAAAGTCACTTCTTGACTGCAACCTCAGAGAGGGTACATTCATCAGCGCAAAAGGCAAGAATGTAATGGTAATCGGCGGCGGCGACACAGGTAACGACTGCGTCGGCACAAGCATCAGACACGGTGCAAAATCCGTTCTTCAGCTTGAAATGATGCCTAAACTTCCCGACACAAGAAGCGCCGATAACCCATGGCCGCAATGGCCGAGAGTCTGCAAAACAGACTACGGTCAGGAAGAGGCTATTGAAGTTTACGGTCACGATCCACGAGTTTATCAGACAACCGTTAAGCAGTTCATTGCTGACAAGAACGGTAATCTTGTAGGTGCGGAGCTTGTTAAGCTCAAACCCGAAAAGGATGCTAAAACAGGCAGACTTATGATGAAAGAGGTTGAAGGCTCAGAGTACAAGGTTGATGTTGAACTCGTACTCATTGCGGCAGGATTCCTCGGCAGCGAAAACTATGTAACCAAGGCATTCGGTGTTGAAACAAACGCAAGAACCAATGTTGCAACGGCAGAAGGCTCACACAAGACAAATGTTGAAAATGTATTTGTTACAGGCGATATGCACAGAGGACAGTCACTTGTTGTCTGGGCGATTCGTGAGGGCAGAGATGTTGCCAAAGAGGTTGACGAAAGCCTTATGGGATACACAAATCTTTAATTGATTACAAATAACCTGATAATCCTCAATTTTTCGATATACCGGTTAATAATCAGAAAGCGCAGGAGCGGATTTCCCTCCTGCGTTTTTCTTTGTCATTTAGGGTTTGTTTCTGTTGCATATCAATATGATTGATGATAAAATAAAGGATATATACAATGCAATAAAATGTGAGGAAATATTATGAGTAACAGACCTGAAACCAATAAACAAAGCTGTCCCGTTTACAAAAAATGCGGCGGTTGTCAACTGCAAAATCTGTCATATCCCGAACAGCTTGAATTCAAGCAGAGGAAAGTCGAAAAACTTCTCAAACGCTTTTGCACCGTTGAAAAAATTATCGGAATGAAAACTCCCTACCACTACCGCAACAAGGTTCAGGCGGCTTTTTATACGGACAAAAAGGGCAAAATCATTTCGGGTGTGTATCAGTCGGGCAGTCATCATGTTGTCGGAATTGACAGCTGTCAGACAGAGGATGTTATTGCCGACAAAATCATCGTTGCAGTACGCAAGCTCCTCCCCTCTTTCAGAATGACAACCTATAACGAGGACACAGGCAAAGGTTTTCTCCGTCACATTCTTGTGAAAAGAGGCTTTGCAACAAATCAGATTATGCTTGTGCTTGTGACAGGTACACCTGTTTTTCCGTCAAAAAACAATTTTGTAAAAGCGATTCTGAAACAGTTTCCCGAAATCACAACCATTGTGCAAAATATAAACCCCTACCGCACCAACCTTGTACTCGGTGACAATCAGAAAGTGCTGTACGGCAAGGGTTATATTGAGGATATTCTCTGCGGTTGCAGGTTCAGAATTTCGCCGAAAAGCTTTTACCAAATTAACCCCGTTCAAACCGAAGTTTTGTACGGCAAAGCAATTGAATTTGCAAATCTCAAAGGCAACGAAACCGTGCTTGACACCTACTGCGGAATCGGCACAATCGGCATAATTGCCGCCAAAAACGGCGCAGGCAATGTTATCGGTGCAGAACTTAACGGCGATGCCGTGAGGGATGCAATCGTAAACGCAAGAGCAAATAATCTGAAAAATATCCGTTTCTACAAAGCCGATGCGGGCGAGTTCATGAGAGAAGCTGCAGACGAGGATGAAAAGCCCGATGTTGTGTTTATGGATCCGCCAAGAGCCGGAAGTGACAGAAAATTTCTCGACTCACTAATCAAAATGTCTCCGAAAAAGGTTGTCTATGTTTCCTGCAACCCCGAAACATTGGCAAGAGATTTAGCCTACCTAACCCAAAACAGCCCCTACAAAGCCCAAAAAATCCAACCCGTAGATATGTTCCCCCACACCGCACATATTGAGACGGTATGCCTCTTAGTTCTGAGAAATCCGGTGACACATATCAACATTGATGTGGATGTAGAAGAAATGGTGCAGGATAAAAGAGGACTGGCAACCTATGAGCAAATCAAGGATTATGTTCTGGAACACAGCGGATTGAAGGTTAGTAGTCTTTATATCGCACAGGTAAAACAGAAATACGGCATTATTGAGCGCGAGAACTATAATAAACCGAAATCCGAGGATGCCAGGCAGCCACAATGCCCACTGGAAAAGGAAAGAGCCATTACGGAGGCATTGAAACATTTTGAAATGCTATAAAATAAAGGAGGTGCTTCATGTATAACCCACAGCTTGAAACTTTTCTGCGCGTGGCGGATGCAGGCAGCTTCAACAAAGCCGCCGAAGAAAGCTACATCACGCCCACGGCTGTCATCAAGCAAATCAATCTTTTAGAAGAATCCCTCGGCGTGAAGCTCTTCGACCGTAGCCACCGGGGGCTGCAACTCACAAAAGCTGGGCGCTCTATGTACCAGGATGCAAAATATATCATCCAGTATTGTCGGGACTCCGTGACTCGGGCAAAAAACGCCATGCAGGAGGATGAGAATATCATCCGCATCGGTTCCTCGCCCATGACTCCGGCACAGCTCCTGATGGATCTCTGGTCCAGAGTTCAAACGCTGCACCCGGACATCAAATTTCAGATCGTCCCCTTTGAGAACACCCCGGAAAATGCGAGAGAGATCCTTGCAAATCTCGGAAAGAACATTGATGTAGTAGGCGGCATTTTTGATGAGACCATGCTGCACCTGCGGGGCTGTGCTGGGCTGGAATTGGTCAGAGGCCCGTTCCACTGTGCTGTTTCCATTCACCATCGACTGGCAGCAAAGGATAAATTACAGATCACAGATCTTTATGGCGAAAATCTCATGCTGATGCACCGGGGCTGGAGCCATTATGTGGATCAACTCCGAGATGACCTCTGGCAGCACCATCCGCAGATCCATATCGTAGATTTCGACTTTTACAACATGGATGTGTTCAATCGCTGTGAGAACACCAATGACGTTTTGCTGGCTATTCCCGGTTGGGCAACTGTCCATCCGCTTCTGAAGGTAATCCCAGTGGAATGGAATTACAGCATTCCTTATGGCATTCTCCATTCCCCGGAGCCGACACCGACGGTACAGCGCTTTTTGGATGCAGCCAAAATCATCAGCAAAGAGCTGTACGACTGATTATAACCCAAAGGTATATACTGATGAACAAAGCGAGACTTCCGCGGAAGTCTCGCTTTTCTTATAATAATGGCAGAAAACAAAAGGTGGTCGATACCATGAAACCAGTCTCATATATGGCAATAGTTCTATGTGTCATGCTATTCTTGACCGGATGCAGCTCTGGCGCGGTAGACGAGGAAGTGAACGAATCCGTGCAAAATAAAACCGAACCCTTTACCCGCAATACAAAAATCGAAGATGTCATCAATGCTCCGTCCTTTGACGGCTTCGGGCGGCTGCTGTTTCCAACGGACGAGTATTATTACAGCGGTGACACTCTGGAAGAACTTCAACTGACCTACTACAGCCATATTGATCCAGACGAAACGGTGGAGATCGTGAACACCCTGCGAGAGCGGGCAGCGGACGGCCAAACCATCTTCTATGACATTTACACCGACGAGGAAAAGGCGGCTGAACCTGCCAAAGAAGATACAGGATTGTTTTTCTTCAAGGGAATCCCCGGCGAGAAGTTCGCCATCTGCAATGCAGGCGGTGCCTTTGCCTATGTGGGGGCCATGCAGGACAGCTTCCCTCATGCGCTGGAGCTTTCCCAAAAGGGCTACAACGCCTTCGCTCTCATTTACCGCCCCGGCGCACAGACCGCCTGCGAGGATCTGGCAAGAGCCATCCGCTTCATCTTTGCCCATGCGGACGAACTGGAAGTGGACACCGGCTGCTACTCCCTATGGGGCGGCTCGGCGGGAGCGCGAATGGCGGCGTGGCTTGGGTCTTACGGTGCAGAAGCCTTTGGCGGCGGTAATCTGCCCCGTCCCGGTGCGGTCATCATGCAGTACACGGGACTGAGCGAGTATTCCGAAAGTGATCCGCCCACCTATGCCTGTGTCGGTGACAGGGACGGCATCGCCAACTGGCGGGTCATGCAGGTGCGACTCGAAGCCATGCAGCAGGCCGGGATCGACACGGAGTTTCATGTGTATTCCGGTCTGGGTCACGGCTTTGGCCTTGGGACTGGAACCAGCGCCGAAGGCTGGATCAATGATGCCGTTGCCTTTTGGGAACAGCAAATGAAGAAATAACATTCAGAAAGGATGCGTTTTTATGAACAACTTTATTTTTGAAAACAAAACCAAGGTGTATTTCGGCAAGGGCGGCGTGAAAGAGTATCTCGGCAGTCTGCTGGTGAACTACGGGGAAACCGTCATGCTGGCGTATGGCGGCGGCTCCATCAAGCGCAATGGCGTGTATGATGAGATCATGGGCATTCTGAACGCCGCCGGCAAGCGCGTCGTGGAGTTCGACCGCATCATGTCCAACCCCACCTATGCCAAGGTGCAGGAGGGCGCGAAGCTGGCGCGTGAAAATCACGTCGATCTGATTCTCGCCGTGGGCGGCGGAAGCGTTTCCGACTGCTGCAAGGTCATCTCCGCACAGGCGAAGCTGGACGAGGACATCTGGGAGATGCAGTACACGAAGCACACGCTGCCGACCAAGTTTATTCCCCTCGGCACGATTGTCACGGTGTTCGGTACCGGCAGCGAGATGAATAACGGTGCCGTCATCACCCACGAGGAAAAGAAAATCAAGGGCGCCCTTTGGGGCGCACAGGCGGATTTTGCCTTCCTTGACCCCAGCTATACCCTGTCCGTTCCCATGAAGCAGGTCATCTCCGGTGCCTTTGATACCCTGAGTCACGCCATGGAGACCTACTTCGGCAAGCCGGATGAAAACAACCTGTCCGACGATATTAACGAAGCTGTCATGCGCAGCGTCATCCACAATACCCGCGTGCTGCTGACCGACCCGGAGAATTACGACGCAAGAAGCGAGTTGGCGTGGGCGTCCGCCATGGCGGAAAACGGTATTTTGAAAATTGGCAAGGTCACGGACTTCCAGTGCCACATGATCGAGCATCAGCTGGGTGCCTACACCAACTGCAACCACGGTGCGGGGCTGGCGGTCATTCACCCGGTTTTGTACCGCCACATCTGCAAGTCCGGTACAGCCCGCTTCGCCCGCTGGGCGCAGAATGTCTGGGACATCGCATCCAAGGGCAGTGACGAGGAAACTGCTTCTGCCGGTGTGGAAGCACTGGCTGCGTTCATCAAGGAAATTGGTCTGCCCACCACCTTTGCAGAGCTGGGCATTCCCGCCGACACCGATTTTCGCGCCATCGCGGATTCCACCGTTCTCACCCCCGGCTGCTGCAAGAAGCTGACCCACGATGAAATATATGACATTCTCTGCGAATGTAAATAAAACTAAAATTGAATTGAAAGCCTACTAATAAAAAATCAAGCCTTATTCTGAAAGATTTGCAGGCGGAAAGGAAGGTAGCACAAAAAGACCGTCACTCGGGCGGCCGAGTGAGAAAAGACATTTGTCGGGTTATTCAGTAGCGTTTGTTTGTTGTCTCAGGCATTCCTTTACTTTGCCATAGTAGATGCGAAGAAACTTATTGGCTCCGGCGGTCATGTAAACAAGATAATCTTTTCCCTCCGACCGTTTTTTATCAAGAAAGCGATAGACAGGATCATCATTATCGCCTAATTGGAGAATGGTCGACATGATCTGGAACAAAGTCTTTCTTAACCGCGAGGAACCGCATTTTGAGGCATGTACGCTCTTGCTGATGCGTTGGCCGGAATCATTTTTCCCCGGATCCACGCCGGCAAAGGCAGTCAGTGATTCCCTGCGTGGAAAGCGGGACACATCACCAATTTCGGCAATGAGCTGAGGGCCGTAAACCGGACCTACACCATACATTTCCATAACCGTGGAGTATTCGGGGAGTGCTGAAGCAAGACGGTCCATTTCGGAACGAAGCTCAACGATATGTCTGGAAAGTAGCTTGAGCTGCTCAATGCTGTTCTGAATCATCTTCTTACAGATCAGGTCTTTGGGCTGGGTAGCGATAAGCTCCTTAGAGGCATCAAACAACTCCTGGGGCTTACCTTTCTGGAAATTATATCCATGGCGTTTGCAGAAGGCTGCATAGCGTTCCGAAAAGGCTTTGATGCCAATTTTGCGGACACAGTCAACGTGCCAGAAAGAGTAGACGTAATCCACCCATTTCTCGCTTCCGTCCGTGCGGACGGGACTGGTAAAGAGTTTGTCTACTCCCGGATAAGTTTGATCAAGGAGAGCAATGAGATTGTTTTTGACAGCTGTTTTCTGCTTCATGAGAAATGCTGTCTGTGTATTAAGGATTTTCAGTTGAGAGCGAATATTGTCCATGCCAGTATACTCACGGAGTTCTGACCAGTTGTCAATGGTATATCTGGCAATCTTCATGGCATCAGCGGGGTCGGTTTTCACCTTACGGAGAGAATTGTTGCCGTAATTTCGGATCAGGTGTGGGTTGACCGCACTAACGAAAATCCCTGCATCCGACAAAGCGTGAAGTACCGGTTCGTGATACCGCCCTGTGCTCTCCATGACAGCCCTGGTATCACCTTCCAGTGATCCTATGTACTGGACAAGACTGCTGAGATCTGCAGACGAATGGGAGACATCAAAAGGTCTTCGAATGGTAATACCGCCGGGACGTAGGACGGCAATGGTACTCCGGCCTTTTGAGACATCGATACCTACTGCGTTTATCATACTAAACACCTCCAGAATAAGATTTGCAATGGTTCCAGTTTTCTCATTGCTGATTCAATCTCCTGGGGTATCACACGAACGCTGAGGTTCAACCTACGTAAATCGAACAACTGCGAATGAGTACGGCTGGCTGACTGGCTTTCATACGGACACTGTTTCAAGTGAACAGGTTCCAAGGAGGATTACGTCATAAACCATGCCGCAACATTCTAGCAGTTTAAGCAACGAGAGGAACAGACGCCTGGCTGGATGTCAGGCGGTCTGTACCATCACAAAACCTATAGTAGGAGGATGATTTTATCATGAAAAAACTGACTGCACTACTGCTGAGCGTCGTGCTCGTACTTAGCCTTGCCGCCTGCGGCTCTGCCAACAAGCCTGCATCTTCCACCACGCAGCCCGAAACCTCTGCGCCGACCGAACAGCCCGCCACGGAACCGTCCGAAAGCTCCTCGACAGCTCCCGCAGAATCCGAGCCGGAGACCCAGCCCGAGACCGGCAAGACGCTGGTGGTCTACTACTCCGCTTCCGGTAACACCGAGCGGGTGGCCAAGGATATTGCAGAGGCCGCCGGTGCCGACCTCTTTGAGATTGTTCCCACTGAAGTCTACACCAGCGATGATCTGGATTGGACGAACCCCGACAGCCGCGTCAGCCGGGAGCATGACGACGAGTCCCTGCGGGATGTGCCCCTGACCACCACTGAAGTTCCCGATTGGGATTCCTATGACACCGTGTTCATCGGTTATCCCATCTGGTGGGGTATCGCAGCGTGGCCCGTGGACACCTTTGTAAAAAACAATGATTTCACCGGCAAGACCGTCATCCCCTTTGCCACTTCTTCCTCCTCCGGTATGGGTCAGAGCGGCAGTTTGCTGGCCGACATGGCCGGTACCGGTGAGTGGCAGGAAGGCCAGCGGTTCTCCTCCGGCGTTTCCAGTGATGATGTGCAGTCCTGGGTCAATGGACTGGGTCTGTAATGCGTAGGAACAGAGTTTTCGCCGCAATGCTTGCAGTTCTCATGGTCGTGTCGCTGACCGCCTGTGGCCGGGAGTCCGTCGGGACTCCCGGCGGTGAGCTGGAAAACGGCGTTGCGGCTATTGAGGATGCTATGACAACGAAACCAAACGAAAGCAGTTCTGCTTCCACCACCCCCATCGATGATCTGCGCGACGGATCTTCGACGGACACCGTAGCCACGCCGGGCGATTTTCCTGATGCATACAACTTCGGCAGCGGCAAGATTTCCGATTATTCCCGCACAGCCATGCTGCAAAAGATGCCGGAACCGGCAGGTAATAACACCGTGCTGAACACGGCAGCAGACCCTGCAAACATTCAAGTGCTCTATCTCTGGGAGGAAGGCAATGTCCCCACCAGGACGAAATTTACGCAGGACATGACCGGATATTTCGATGACTGGAACTTCCGCCCCTATGTCACCGCTATTCCCGTCCGGGAGGGCGTGGAGCCGAAAGGCGCTGTGGTGCTGATGGCGGGCGGCGCTTATCAGTTCCGGGGCAACTATACCGATTCGCTGCCCACCGCCGCAGCACTGCGAGAGCTGGGCTTTCAGACCTTCATTGTAGACTACCGCCTGTCTCCTTATACGCAGGAGGAAGGTGCGCTGGATGTGGCGAGAGCCGTCCGTTTTGTCCGCAAAAATGCGGAGGTCTACGGCATTGACCCGGATGATATTGCCGTTATGGGCTTTTCCGCAGGCGGCATTCAGGCCGGTGAATTTCTGATGCACTATGACGAATATGTGACCGGCACGGCGCTGGACAGCACCTATGTGCCGGACGAGCTGGACGCCGTTCTCGCCTATGCCTCCGCCGCAGGCATGATCTATTCCTTCTATGGCCGCCTCAGCGTGGGAAATATGGATGCAAGCTGGTTGACCGAGGGCGATTTGCCGCCGACCTTCTATGTCTACGGCACCGAGGACCCATTCTATCGTCAGTTCCAGCAGCAATATGATGTGATCTCCGGAATGGGCATTTCCACCGGGCGCATCGTGCTGAACGGCTGGCCTCACGGCTTCGGCTTCGATGGTGGTTGGGTCAAGAATTACGCCGCATGGCTGGAAACAATTTTCAGTGAAATGGAGTGACCGACATGAAGAAAATAACAGCGGGCAGGGATATTTTAGGTGAATTTGCGCCGAAGTTCGCACAGCTCAATGACGATGTTCTTTTCGGTGAGGTTTGGAGCCGGGAAAGCGAGCTTTCCGCCCGTGACCGTTCCCTCATCACCGTGACAGCGCTGATGGCGCAGGGGCTGACGGATACTTCCTTCGGTCATCATCTGGCAATGGCAAAGGAAAATGGGATCACCCGCAGTGAAATTGCGGAAATCCTGACGCACGCCGCGTTTTATGCGGGTTGGCCCAAGGCTTGGGCGGCATTCCGAATGGCAAAGGACATCTGGGCAGATGCGGAAAACACTGATGAAAAGCAGCTGCACCAGAGCAGTATGGTCTTCCCCATCGGCGCGCCCAATGACGGCTTTGCACAGTATTTCAGCGGGCAGAGCTATCTTGCGCCAGTCTCCACGGAGCAGGTCAAAATCTTCAATGTGACCTTTGAACCCGGCTGCCGCAACAACTGGCATATCCACGAGGCGGACAAGGGCGGCGGGCAGATCCTCGTTTGCGTGGCAGGCCGGGGCTACTATCAGGAATGGGGCAAGGAACCACAGGAGCTGCACCCCGGCGATGTGATCAACATTATGCCCGGTGTAAAGCACTGGCACGGCGCTGCGCCGGACAGCTGGTTTTCCCATCTGGCTGTGGAAGTACCCGGAGAAAACTGCCGCAGCCGGTGGTGTGAGCCGGTGAGCGAAGAAGAATAACGAAAACTGAAATAAGGAGCATTGCTATGAGTATTTTATTTATCAACGGCAGTCCCAACAAAAACGGGAACACCGCCGCACTGGCGGCAGAGCTGCTGAAAGATCACGAATATGAGACTTTGAACCTTACGGACTACACCATCGGTGCATACGGCCAGAACCTCCCCGGCGACGGGCTGGATGCTGTCATTGGTGCCATGAAGCAAGCGGACACCATTGTCATCGGCTCGCCGCTTTACTGGCATAACATCTGCGGCAGTGTCCGCAATGTGCTGGATCGTTTCTACGGCAAGGTGGAGGACGGCGAACTGTCCGGACGCAAACTGTATTTTGTGTTTCAGGGCGCGGCTCCTGAGAAATGGATGCTGGATGCGGGCGAGTACACCATGAAGCGCTTCGCCGGTCTCTACGGTATGACCTACGGCGGCATGGCAGCCAGCAAGGCCGATGCCGCTAAACTTGGAAAGAACATTTAAGGAGGAATATTTTATGAAATACGCAACTCTCAATAACGGCGTGAAAATGCCCATGGCCGGTATCGGCACATTTCTTTTGACCCCGGACGAGGCAGAGGCCTCCTGCGTCAGTGCCTTGCAGGACGGCTATCGTCTGATTGACACAGCCAACGCCTATGTGAACGAAAAGGCAGTTGGCCGCGCCATGAAGAAGTCCGGCTTGCAGCGGGAGGAAATTTTTCTCGAAACCAAGCTGTGGCCCAGCTTCTA